>Ga0209124_10000155_pt1 | contig 52281 bp, 46 predicted proteins | sample BarGraIncu01122A_FD_184502 | JGI IMG/M metagenome (GOLD analysis project Ga0209124, IMG submission 184502) | Arctic peat soil microbial communities from Barrow, Alaska - Barrow Graham LP Incubations 011-22A (SPAdes) (version 2) | ecosystem: Environmental > Terrestrial > Soil > Wetlands > Peat...
TATTCCAACGGATCCCGTTCGTAGAACGCCCCAATCCAGACTCTCATTTCTTGATACAAATTCATTCACTTTACAAATGAAATCTACGTTCAAATCATCATCAATATGACCCAAAACATACTTCCATCCATCGCGAAGGTTGAGCACGGTTTGAATATCACTGACCGCAACATTGTTCACAACCGCACCATCGAGAATTGTTTGCGTTTGCGGAAAAGTAACATTACATCCTTCGATGTAAGCGGAGTTGAAAACAAGTTCTACAAACAACTTCTTTGCCAAAAATAGGTTTTCATCTCGTTTCATAACGTTCCCTCCAGACTGTTTCTCCTATTGTATCACGTGTGATTGCCATTTGGCTTCTGGGGTCTTGGGGTATCTCCCTAACCTGTTGACCTACTGATTACATGAATTATGAAGATCTTTTCTGATATGAGCGCTTTGCAAAGTCCTTGCAAATGGTATTTCCAGGTACTTTATAGCTATCCGTATTATGATTTGCAACTGATTTTGAATGGATTATGTTCAAATTATGTTCAAAACAACAAGAATTTCTTCCGGAATGTCTCTATTTGCATTCAAAAATTTTTAAAGTCTTACAACCTCTAAGGAAATATGTTGTGGAAAACTAAACACAGTACTGTCGACTTGCTGATAATAGAAAATTGAAATGACCTTTTCCTGTTATGCTTTTTCAGTAGAGCCCTGCAAATAGGACGTGTTCAGGAGTATTTATTGATATATCTTTGCGTTATGGCTGTCAATATCGGATTTGAACATAAAATTATGTTCAAATTATGTTCAAAACGACAGTTCAGCCTTGGAAAACTCGCATTTTCAGACAAACAAAAAGCCCGCATCCCCTAGAGGCTGTAGGCTAATCGTTTGGAGCCGATTAACGGATTCGAACCGTTGACCTGCTGATTACAAAAAATAGGTAGGGGTGTTTGGGGCGTTAGGTGGTTTACTGTAGATGGCTGCAAATAGGGCATTTGCGGGGTTTTTGCTATGGTATCTTTTGGCGAACATTTGTTTGTTTGAACATAAATTATGTTCAAATTATGTTCAAGTCAATAGTTTGAACATAGCATGGAATGATGCTGCTATCAATCAAATGAATATATTAATTCCAAGGAACAAATATTTGTTATATAGACGCCTTGATAGATATTACGATAACATAAAACAAGAACAGTATTTTAGGACATTCAAAGCATATATCTCGAAAAAAATACCACGGACGCCACTCCATAATGTAAAAAATATTATCATTGTTTGCAAATGTATAACAATGTAGTATATTTTAAATATAAACTAGCGTAAATCTAAAATATACTACATTAGGAGGTTAATTATGACAAAAAATTATTGAGGTTCTTATTTCTTCCTCTCGCTATAGCTTCACTTATTATCGCAAGCAGTGGGTTTGCAGCAAACACAAATTCTGAATCAAATAAAGGTACACCAGATTCTACAGTATCCATTAAAGATTTGGCAGTTAGTAAAAGTTCGAACGTAGATTTAAAGGCAATCAGAAATATACTTGAAAATCATGACAAAGCTTTAAATAATAACCCTAATTTGGCGATGTCTATGCAAGCTGCCGCCAGTTCCAGTTATGGCTCAGCATGGTCGTATTCCCCTACTTCTTCCACTACAATAAACTGTTATGGTTATGCATCAAACTTCAGAATTTGGTTAAATCCTGGGGATGTTGCGTTTTATAATGGTAGTCCTATTGGTCAAGGTGCAACACCATCCGTTAATACTGTAGCAAGTTACGTTCTTCAAGATTTAGGTAGATGGTATTATGGAAAAACAAGTCGTATTATTAGTTCAGCAACAGCTACGGTTAACTCAGATGAATATAGGATTGCTGTAAGAGTGGGACAAGATTCTGTAGCAGGATACGATTACCATTTTATGTTACAGTGTAGTAATGGAACTTGGTGCGAAAAGCATGGTGACGGAGCTTCAAAAAATGATGGGGCAATTAATCCTAGCACATTTAATTGGAATTTATATTACAAAGATGGTACTTTATATAAACAAAATTTTTATAATAGTAGTACTGTATATATAGCAGTTAAGAGATGATTTACCTTAATACTATTTAAAGTCAGCTAAGAATTCCAGCGATGGAAGATAAAAAAGTCATCCATTGCCGAGCACCTCAACTCACATTATCCTTTTTAGTGATGAAACTGAAAAGGAGCAAGGAGATGCTAACAATGGATCAAAAGTATCGTATCAAAATTCTGCACAGATTTGAAGCGAAAAGTATGCGGCAAATCGCTCAAAAAACAGAAAACACTACTTCAGTAACTCGGAGGAATAACCATGAAAAGATTTTTGTTACTATCATTGATGGTTTGTTTTATAGCTTTGAATCTTTTAGGATGTGGCAAGGGAGATAATAACTTAAATATGAATAAAAATAATATTCCATACTCCATGCGAGTAAATACGTCTATAGCAATTAGAAGTTCAGGAATTGAAAATAAATATGGTAAAGCAAATGTAACTCGTAATTTAAAATCAAAAAGCTATGAAGTTAGAAATATGGATGATGGAAGCAAGCTTTTTGTTATATATGACAATGCTACAAATAGGGTTATCGATATATGGCAACTTATAAAATTATTTGATCATGAAAGCTTTAAAAATATAATTGAGGGGAAATCAACCCTAAAAGATATTATTGCAATAGACCCATATACAACTATTATGGAAAAATCAAAAGATAGTGCTATTAGTGAGCATAAGTTAATAAATAACGAAGTTTATACAATTAATTATATCAAAAAAAATGGAGAGTGGACAGTTGATAAAATGAATTTAATAGCTAATGACCCTTCAGAATTTACAAAAACAATACTTGCTGAGGACTTGCGTTTTTAACCTTATCCCAATGACGAAATCCGCTGAAAGATTCAATTCGTTCAAAAGCATAAGACCCCTTCCTTTTAAACTATATACACGTTTGAGATTGGATTGCGATGCCTTTGTTGAGTGATCTGGTAATGTAAAAGTGGACACGGGAAACCTAGACCAACTAATTGACGTGACCTGTTGACCAGCTGATCACTTGATTTATCAATTTTTTTCTGCTATGTATTTTCCAAATTTCTGTGATACAGGTAATTGCAGGTGCTTTATAGATATCCACTTTGCGATTTGCTGTTGCTATTTCAACGCTGAATTATTTTTGTCCAGGTCAATTTTATCCCGGTGTTCACAATTTTTCATGATATATGTTCAAATTATGTTCAAGACAACAATAATTTCTTCCTGAATTTTCCTTTTTGCATTCAAAAATTTTCAAAGTCCTGCATCCTCTAAGGAATTTTGTTGCAAAAAACTAAACACAGTACTGTTGACTTGCTGATAATTGAATATAAAATAACCTTTTCCAGTGAAACTTTTTCAGTAAAGCCCTACAAATAGGAAGTATATAGGAGTATTTATCGATATATCTTTGCGATCTGGCTGCTAATATCTGCATATTTCGGCTTAGTGAGTCCATTCGTACGGCAATAACGAGCCCACTGTCACGGGCAAATGAGACCACGATCACGGCGACGCTTCCATATCCATGTCAATAGTTAGTATAGACTGAATTTATGCGCTGAGAACCAGCGTAAATATAAATTCAGGAGGTCATTTACATATGACTAACTATCGAGAGATCCTGCGGCTTAGAAGCCAAGGGATAAGCTTACGGTGCATTTCGCTGAGCTGCGAATGTGCCAAATCCACTGTTATGCGTGTTTTGAAGCGAGCACAGGAATGCAGTCTGTCCTGGCCATTGCCTGACAGCATAACAGATCAGGAAGTAACACAATTGCTATTCCCGCATGCCCCTGTCGCAGTGTACCACCGTACTCCAGACTATGAGTATATGCACAAAGAGATGGCACGAAGTGGAGTAACGCTTACACTGCTTTGGAATGAGTATTGTGAATCCTGTCGTAATTCCGTCGAACTCCCACTCATGTACACGCAGTTTTGTAAACACTACAGAGACTACGTAACGAGTACAAAGGCAACCATGCATATTGACCGTAAGCCCGGTGAACTTATGGAAGTTGACTGGGCCGGAAGGACTCTTTCGGTCACGGACGCCGACTCAGGAGACATTCGTCCGGCCTATTTGTTTGTCAGTGTACTTCCCTGTAGCGGATACACATACGCGGAAGCGTTTCTTTCCATGGATTTAGAGAGTTGGATAGCCGCACATGTACACACATACCACTATTGGGGCGGCGTAACACGGATTCTTGTTCCGGATAATTTAAAGACGGGTGTGGATCGAGTGAACTGGTATACACCGGTCATCAATCGAACCTATCACGATCTGGCGGAACACTATGGCACCGCCGTCATTCCTGCCCGGGTCAGACACCCCAAAGACAAAGCTAACGTGGAAGGTACCGTCGGTATTTTAACCACACACATCGTTGCGGCCCTTCGCAATCAGAAATTCTTTTCTCTCTACGAACTCAACACCACCATTCAGGAAAAGCTTGAAACATTTAATGCAAGACCTTTTCAGAAGAAACCAGGAAGTCGGTTGAGTGTGTTTCTGGAAGAGGAAAAAGAATTCCTGATTCCATTGCCTATACACTCGTATGAGCTCTCTTCATGGAAAATAGCCACCGTGCAAAACGACTACCATGTATCCATCGAGGACAATCTCTACTCTGTCCCTTATGAATACATTAAGCGGAAAGTCGATGTTCGAATCACCCGAAACGTTGTTGAGATTTTTTTTGCAGGAAACCGCATCGCTTCGCATCCGAGATTGCATGGTGGCTATGGTCAGTATAGTACGGTATCGGAACACATGCCAGAAAGTCACAGAAAATATTCGCAATGGAATGGCCCTGCCTTTCGAGCGTGGGCAGAAAAAGTCGGCCCCAATACGCAGGTTGTTGTTGAATCAATCCTTTCCGCTCAGAAAGTCGAGGAACAAGGCTACCGATCGTGTACTGCCCTTCTAAAACTAGCTGACACATATTCTCTGGAACGGCTGGAATTAGCTTGTGCACGTGCCATTACGTATACGCCGCATCCTAACCTCAAGAGTGTACAAACCATTCTGAAAACAGGACAGGACAGGCTCAAAGATGACGTGCAGCCGATAAAGACAGAGGATTCCGGCAAGTACGGATTTACTCGCGGCGCGCAGTACTATGGGAGGGATTAACAATGCTCGATCAAAATACAATTTCTAAACTTCACGAGATGAAACTCTCTGCCATGGCAGAATCTTTCCGATCACAATTGGGAGATTCAGCCTATCATGAACTCGACTTCGAAGAACGCTTTGGTCTAATCGTCGACGGTGAATACATGCGAAGAAAGAGCAACCACATAGGGTTACTGGTCAAACGGGCGGAACTGCATTTCCCCAATGCGGCTATTGAGGATATTGAATATCACCCGGATCGAAAACTTGAAAAAACACAGATGATTCGTCTTTCTTCCTGCAACTATATCGTCGAAAAACACAATCTTATTATCCTTGGAGCGTCCGGTTCAGGGAAAACATATTTATGCTGCGCCTTTGGTATCGCCGCTTGTAGGAATTCATACACAGTCAAGTACGTACGACTGCCGGATCTCTTAAATGAGATTGCCGTAGCCAGAGGAGAAGGAATTTATCAGAAAGTACTCAAACAATACAAGAAAGTTCGGCTGCTGATTCTGGATGAATGGCTTCTGATTCCGCTTAAGGAATACGAGGCAAGAGATTTACTGGAGATTATTGAATCACGCCATGAGGCGGGATCGACAATCTTCTGCTCGCAGTTTACTCCGCCAGGCTGGCACGCAAAAATCGGAGAGGCCACTCTTGCCGATGCCATCCTCGATCGCATTGTACATAATTCTTACCAGATCGTCATCGAAGGAAAAGAGTCGATGCGAAAAAGGAGAGGTATTTCGGAGGACAAAAAACATGAGCAGTAAAAAATCTATGCAAGCCAAATTTGATTATCTGGAAGACTTATACAGTCAGATGTCTTCAGACTACTATCGCTTAAACCAGGAATATGGTGAGCAAACATCTGAAATTGAACAACTTAAAGCGCTGTGTCTTCAACATAACATTCCTCTACCAAGCAATATTGATATATTTATCTGAAGCAAAACACTTAAGCAGGACTGGGCTGCACCTTAACAGGTGTGGCTCAGTTCTTTGTTCCACTTACAAAAAGGAAGCGCCTCCGTGACGGTGGGCTTGTTTCGCCGTGAACGTGGGCCTATTTCGAACGTATCGATGGGTTCATTGAAGCGAAATATGCATGGAGAAAATGAGAAGCTGCTGCAGCCATAATGCCGATCGCCGTAAATAAAACCAGAAATTTCATCTTCATCGATATCATCTCTTTACATTGAATGGATTTGAAAATATAGAGTTTCTGAAAATTATCATAGTATCGTTGCATTTACACAAGTGTTAAAAATGTGTAAAAAATGCATCGAAATTTACTATGTTTGCTATTGCAAGTAAGAAAGTAAAAGAATACAATATCTAGTACTATAGCCGTTCATCCGATACAATATACAGTATGAACGACATACAATTGAATGGAATGATACAGCAAAAAGACTGCAGACTGTGTCTTTTTCCGGGTAGTCTCTGCTATTTGGGTTTTACGGGTAATTACAGGAGGACAGAATATGGCAACGCTTCACACTTTGATGAGCCGATATTATACAAAGGAACTTTTGGATCATCCGGAAAAGACAGTTTTTGACCTTTTCGATTGGGATACCTGTGATGTTTTGATCAAAGACCACAAATCAGGAAAAATCCTGACGGATATGAAGGACCTGGAATTTCCGGTCCATTACTCGCAGAATGCGCGTGATATAATAGCGTCCAAGTATTTCCGCAAGGCCGGGGTAGGATCGGCAGCCGGCAGTGAGAGCAGCATGCGCCAGGTCGCGCACCGCATGGTAAATTTCTGGGTCGAAGCGCTCCGTGAGGAAGGTATTATTAAAGACGAAACACAGACTTCCATCATCTATGATGAACTTGTCTATTGTTTCTTGAATCAGATGTTCGCTCCCAATTCCCCCCAGTGGTTCAATACCGGTCTGAAGAGCAGCTATGGCATTACAGGAGGCCACAGCAATTTATTCTATTATGATGAAAAGCTTGGCCGGGTTGTTGAATCTGAAGACGACTATACCCGTACCCAGGCGTCGGCCTGCTTCATCCTCTCCATCGAGGACAAGCTTCTGGGACCTCACTCGATCTCGGAGGAATATGTCTCAGAGACGAAGCTGTTCAAAGGCGGTTCCGGATCCGGAAGTAATTTCTCAAGCGTCCGGGCAGAAGGTGAATGCCTTACAGGCGGAGGTGCTTCATCAGGCCTGATGAGTTTCCTGAAAGGACTTGACCGCAATGCCGGAGCAATCAAATCCGGCGGTACAACCCGCCGGGCAGCAAAGATGGTCTGCCTTGATATAGACCATCCTGAAATTGAAAATTTTATCCTCTGGAAAGCACGTGAGGAAGACAAAGTGAAAGCCCTTGCGAAAATGGGCTATGATGCCGATATGGATGGAGAGGCATACCAGACCGTCTCCGGGCAGAACAGCAATAACTCGGTCAGGATTTCCGATGAGTTTATGACCAAGGTTACCCGGCTTGCAGAAGAACCCGGATCTGAGCATCTGCTGAAAGGCCGCCGCGACAGCCGCGTTGACCGTGCTGTCCTTGTTTCTGATCTCTGGCAGAAGTTTAACGAGTCCTCCTGGAGATGTGCCGACCCGGCCCCTCAATTTGATGATACTTTCAATGCCTGGCATACGTGCCCGGCGGGTGAAGACGGACAGACAGGCGCCCGCCATAATCGCCTGAATTCCACGAATCCCTGCGGTGAGTATGCTTTTCTCGATGACACAAGCTGCAACCTTGCATCCATCAATGTCCTTCAGTTCTTCGACACCGCCAGCGGCAAATTTGACATGGCCGGTTACCTGCACATGATAACCCTGTGCCAGCTGGTCCTGGAAGCCTCGATTCACTGGGGTCAGTTTCCGACCGAGGATATTGCACGCAAAACATGGCTGTTCCGCAGTACCGGCCTGGGGATGGCAAATCTGGCTGCATTGCTGATGACTGTCGGCCTGCCTTATGATTCCGAAGAAGCCCGTGCTTTTTCTGCCGCCCTTGTCGGCATACTGACCGGCCAAAGTTATTATATATCGGCCCTTATGGCAGAAGTCACAGGTCCTTTTGCCAAATATGAGCTCAACCGCGAACCGATGCTGCGGGTCATCCGCAATCATTCCCGTGTCGCCGGTGCCCGCAGTGATGAACTGGAAGGCCTCTCTTATGAACCCCTGCGTGTCGACTATGCTTTGCTTACCCGTATCGGGTTTTCAGGATTTGCCAAAACCCTGAAAAAATCCTGGGAGAAAGCAGAAGAAGCCGGTGCCCGTTTTGGCTACCGTAATGCACAGGTAACGGTCATGGCACCGACAGGCACGATCTCTTTTGCCATGGACTGTTCTTCAACCAGTATCGAGCCGTTTTTTTCACATGTCGTTTATAAGAAACTTTCCGGCGGAGGATTCATGAAGCTCGCCAATCCAACGATTGGAAACGGGCTGAAAAAGCTTGGCTACACCCCGCAGCAGATTGATGATATTATGACCTATATCCTGCGGGAAGAAGACGGGATGGTTGTTGACGGTAAGATTGAAGGTGCACCGCATTTAAAGGATAAACACCTTGCGGTTTTTGATACGGCAAACCAATGCGGCACCGGTGAACGGTATATCAACTACAAAGGACATGTCCTTATGGTAGCGGCCCAGACACCTTTGCTGTCAGGTGCTATTTCCAAAACAGTCAATCTGCCGCGGGAAGCAACAGTTGATGATTTCAAGGAAGTCCATATCATGGCATGGCGCCTCGGAGTCAAAGGGATCACGCTGTACCGCGACGGCTCAAAGTTCGCCCAGCCATTAAATATGCGCATGGATGCCGCTAGCCCGGATACGGAACTGGCTGACCTAAACTATCAGCAGCTTCTGGATTATGCACAGAAAGCCCGCGACCGCATTTCCGTATTCGAAAAACACGGTGAATTTCCCCGCCTGTCTCGCCGGGACAAGCCATCCGGTATTCGAACCGGTCACACCCATCCGGCACAGGTGGAGGACGTTAAGATATATACCACGGTAAACCGCAACGGATCCGGTGATATTTCGGAAATCTATATCACGACAGACCGTGAGGGCACCCTGATTATGGGCCTTCTCAACTCACTGTCCAAGACGATTTCCGTCATGCTTCAGTACCATATTCCGGCTCAGAACATATCGAAGATGCTTCGGGGACAAAAATATGAGCCTTATGGTTTTGTCACCCGCCATCCGAATATCAAATACTGCACATCGATATCTGATCTGATCAGCAAGATTATCGACATTGAGATCGGCGACTACTCCCGCTGTCAGGTGAAGCCTGAAGAAGTGGAAGAGACGATTCCGGTAAATCATTCAGTTCCGGCAGCTGCCGCGTCTTTCCCTGCCGGTGTCAGGCATGAGTATGAGACCGGTTCGAAAGAAACACTTCAAACCGAAGGCCGGCAGACGGCATCGGATGATAAATTCATACATGAGAGCGCACGCGGTGCAGCAAGGAACGGCGAGAAACTTTATGACGGTTCTGTCTGTCCTACCTGTTCGAGTACACGTATGATGCGCAACGGGACATGCAAGGTTTGCCTTGACTGCGGAACGACGACCGGCTGCTCCTGAGTAAGATATATCAATATAGGAGGAATTATGGTTACACCCGAACAAATCCGCAAAATTGACGAATTGTTTCCTGTCCTGATGCAAATGCCGGAGGCATCCCGCAGGATCATTTTTTCTGAGGGTCACGTGGCCGTTCTTCAAAATGAACAAATGCTGATGAAGCAGAATCAGGAGTGCCAGTTCATTCCGATGGTGATGACAGGGAAATTAAGAATCTTCAAGCTTTCGCCTAATGGCAGAGAGATGACACTGTATCGGATTGGGCCGGGTGAAACATGCCTGATCTCCATCGCCTGTCAAATCAAAGGGGAAGACTTCCCGGCGATGGCACAGGTCGAAGGGAAAACCCAGCTGTTCATGCTGCCTTCGTTTGTCTGCCATAATGTACTTGGCAGCAATCTTGCATGGAAGGATTTTATAATTACATCGATTTATACACACCTGACGGAAGTAATGGAGACGCTTGAGGCTGTTGCATTTGACCGGACGGACCATCGACTGGTGTTATGGCTGCTTGAAAAAACAAATGAAAAGAATGCCGCAATCCTGTGCACACATGAGGAGATTGCAGTCGAGCTTGGGACGGCACGTGAAGTGGTGTCCAGACTGCTTGGTGATTTGAAAAACAAAGGAATCCTTACACTTGGCCGCGGTAAAATCAAAGTTACGGATCCGGAACAGTTGAAACTTCTGGCTGAATAAGGCAATCATTTCCATTTTTAAATGGGAGAAAAAGCATATGATTCGATTTGCCAAAGATGATGATCACAAGCAGTTAAAGCGTCTCTGGAACCAGGTGTTCGGAGATTCTGATGCTGCGGTTGATTTCTATTTTTCGCACCGTCATCAGAATCAAAACATGCTTGTGTACGAGGCGGACAGTATAATCGCCGGTATGATGACAATGCTGCCTGTGCAGCTTGCATTCAGTCAGAAAATCCGCCCCGGACGCTATGTCTATGCCGTTGCAACGGCGCCGGCTTACCGCGGGCAGGGGATAAGCACCGAGCTTCTTTTGTATTGCCATGATTGGATGAAAAAAAACGGTGAGACGGCTTCTATTCTAGTTCCGGCATCCGACAGCCTGTTTGCATTTTATAAAAAACGGGGTTATGAGACTCTGTTTTACGTTGATATCACCACGGTTCATTCCGCTCAATTGCCGCCATTTCCTATCGGATCTGTATGCACACCCTGCAGCGCTCAGAATTTTTATCGCCTTCGTGATTCTGCGTTCTCAGGCAGCAGCTTGTTTGTGAAATGGGATAAAGCGGCACTGGAATATATTATCCAAAGTGCAACGGCCTTTGGGGATGGTGTATTTTATGTACGGACAAAAACAGGTGATGGATATGCTGTATGCGGATGGCGCGGGCAAAAGGTATTTATAAGGGAGATTGCCACCGCAAATATGGATATGCACGATGTATTGTCCATTCTGCACCATACGCTATGTGCGGATGAATACATGGTACGCCTGCCGGCAGGATCCCTTCCGGATAAAGAACCGCGGTCTTTCGGGATGATTCATTATCTGGAAGACGCACCCTTACTAAAAGGTTCGCCGCCCTATCTTTCCCTTGTGCTGGACTAGCAAACAGTAAGTGCCTCGACGAATATCTTTGCCAGTCGTTTTGCTCCGGCATCGACATCCGGGCACATTTCAAAGCCCTGTTCTGTGCATGCAGGCTGGATTCCGATGCAGATTACCTGACATCCCGTTTCGAGTTCAAGGTAACGCAGCATAACGGAGAGCGGCAGCATATGCGTTGAGAATGACATGCCGCCTATTTCAGTTTTATCGATCATACGAATAGCCCCGGCTGGAAGCCCCATCCGGGCTGCATCGATAATAAATAAAATATCGGGAGCGAATTCCTTTATGACACCTGTAAAGTTCTCGGGTGCTGTGGATCCTTCAATTAAGAGTAAATTTTCACTGCATAATTCTGAAGCAAGCAGTTCAATTAAGTACGTGCCTGCTGCGTCATCAGACATAAGTACCGAACCAACCCCCATAATGGCTGTCCGCTGTCCCGGACGTATCATTTCCGATAAACCGGCTAGCAGTTCCCTCATAATTCAACCGTAAGATCTGCTTTATTGGTCCGGGCAAAATCGATGTCCTGTGAATAAGTCAGACATTTTTTGTTACAGGAATCTACACATTGGCAGCAGAAAATGCAGTGCCCGATATTAAGGACCGCTTTCATTTCCCTGTTTTCCTTTGTGCCCTTGTTTATTATCTGAAGTGCGCCTGTAGGACAGTCACGCATACAAAGAAGGCAGTCAATACAGTTGGCCGGGTCATATTGAATTCGGCCGCGATATTTGATTTCGATTTTTGCTGTACCTTTTCCAAGATATTTCATAGTGGCGGGTTTGTGAAACAGGTTTTTAATTGCTTCAACAGTTATTTTTCCGGCTCCGATTTTGGCCATTTTACAGTATCCCCCTTATGAGAAGATTCAGTATTACCTGCCCCAGGGCAACAGGTGCCAGACGCTTCCAGCAAAAACTGACAATATGGTTAATATCAAGCCTGGCCATGGTAGTCCGTAATAATATCATCAGAGACAAGGTAACGAGTGTTTTTACAAAGTAAAGCAGCAAATCAACCCATACCATACCTGTCATAAAAGGAAGGAATATTGCCGAAAACAGCGAAACAAGAAGCACTAGTTCACAATTTGAAGCCATTATAAAGAAAGCAAGAAGCCTTCCGCCGTATTCAACAAGGGGGCCGGAGACAATCTCTGTTTCTGCGGCAGGCGAATCGAACGGCGCACGTTCCAGTTTGCATTGGAAAGCAATAAGTGCTGTAAACATGGCCGGTATATTGATCAGCGCATAGAGGGGGTGGGCCATGTAATATGCTGTCATTTCTGAGATCGACCATGTTCCTGCCAGGATAGTGGGGGCCAGCAGTGAAATGAACAAGGGTACCTCATATACGAACATTTGCGTGAGTACACGTGATGCTCCGATAGTGGCATACACGTTTCTGGAATACCATCCTGCCAGAAAAAGTGCTAAAGGCGGTATGGCCAGTAAATACAGGACAATTACGATATCCCCGCTGAATGAAAAGACGGCATGCATCCCGAACACCGGTACATAGAGGAATGCACATGCCACAGCGGAAAAGGACACGATCGGCATGATGCGGAACATTTTTGCGTCCGCATCCTCGGGAATGATTACTTTTTTTCCGATCAGCTTAAGGATATCTGCCAGCGGCTGATACCACGGGGGACCGACGCGGTTCTGCATACGCGCATAAATTTTGCGGTCCAGAAACTGAAGAAGGAAACCGTAAATAAACATAAACAGAAATCCAGGGAAAATCAATGTCTTGCGCAGCATTTCCAAGAAAACAAGCATATATGCCTCTTTCGCTTTTCTTATAATTTTAGTGCCGAAATGTCAACACCCTGCTTTTTATACCAGTTGATGCTGTACTCGCGCAGTCCCATCCAATCCATAATCTCTGTATCATTTCCGGAACGGATAACGACCGCGCGGTCTGTACAGGAATAACACGGATCTATTGCAGCGATTGTAATGGGAACATCCGCCAGATAGCCGCCCTCAAGCATATGTTTCATACCATGCCAGTTTGCTTCGGAAGGAGCGCGGACACGCACCCTGTCAGGCATATCGGTTCCGTTTGCCCGGACATAATGGATATCTTCCCCGCGCGGTGCTTCCACCCGGATGATCGCCTCCCCGGCAGGCACCCGCCTCGGTGCCTTGACTGCGATGATACCGTCCGGAAGATTCTTAATACAATACCGGATGATATTCAGACTTTCCAGCATTTCAAGGATACGTACGACGGTACGGCCATATACATCCGCACGGGTATCCGTAACAGCATGTACCTCTATTTCCTTATATGCGCCATATGGTTCCACTACACGGATATCATCCATGATGCCTGCTGCCCTGGCCACCGGACCGACGGCACCGAATTTTATGACATCTTCACGGGATAGCCTTCCGATTCCAACGAGCCTCGACATCAGGGTGGTTTCCGTCGTTGCAATATCAAGGTAGTGCTTGATCTCATCCTCCAGGGCATCTGCCGTTTTAAGGATTGCCGAACTAATTGTCCCGTCAAAATCCCTTCTTACGCCCCCAAATGTATTGACCCCGTAGTTTACCCGGTTTCCTCCGATGGCCGCCAGAATATCGAGCACCTTTTCCCGGTTGCGCCATGTATACATGAACATCGTGTCATATCCGATTTCATGGCATGCAATTCCGAGCCATAAAAGGTGGCTGTGAAGTCGTTCAAGCTCAGCAACAATGACGCGTATATACTCTGCCCGGGGCGGCACAGTCAGGCCGGCCAGCTCTTCAACGGCCATGCAGAATGCCGTACTGTGTGTATGTGAACAGATTCCGCACACGCGCTCTATGATATAGAGGTCCTGGTAATAGTTTCTGCTTTCACAGGCTTTTTCCAGTCCCCTGTGATTATACCCGACGCCAATGATCGCATTTACAACTTTTTCCCCTTCGAGCGTAATCGTAAAACAGCCGGGTTCATCAAGGGAAGGATGCTGCGGACCGATTGGAATGACTACCAGGTTTTTCCCATTATCGCTCATACCTTTGCCTCCTTTTCCGACGGCGGTTCATAAGTCATGGCAGCCTTGTTCAAATACTCCGGATTCCATTCTTTCCTCAAGGGGAAATTTCCTTTCGGCCAGCCGTCGGGCAGGGGATAGGAAGGACCGTCAGGCAATTCTTCGACGACAACCCCGAAGAGGTCGACAAGCTCCCGCTCATGCAGCACGATGGACAGGTACATATCTGAAATGCTTTTCACCACCGGATTTGTTTTCGGCACACTGGTCCGCAGAATCAGTATGATATTTTCTGCTCCTGATACCAGATATAAAAGACCTATGTTTTCACCGTCATCCGTCCCGATTACCTCATGTGCACGCCAAAACCCCATTTCATCATGAACAAAGCGGATCACCTGTTCAAATTCATCCTTCCTGAGTACATTGGTGAAGATACGCTTTGCTTTTTGAATGGATATCCTTTCGTGCAAAAAAGGGAATTCCGTGCAAAGGGTGCTGACAATTTCTTCTTCACGATTCATTTTTGCTGTCTCCTTTTCCCAGGGGGACTTTTTCCCGCGCGGGATTTTTTGCGGTCCTTTTTGAGGGTTTCGAGCAGTTTGTCCACTGCGCTGAGGATTGTTTCAGGACGGGCGGCACATCCCGGTATGTAAACATCTACGGGGACTACGCTGTCGATGCCTCCGGTAACGCAGTAACAGCCGTCAAAGATACCGCCTGTACAGGCACATGTTCCTATTGCAATGACATACTTTGGCTCCGACATCTGCTCATAAATCTGTATCAGCCGGTCCCTCGTCTGCAGTGTAACAGCTCCGGTACAAATAAGTACGTCGGCATGCCGCGGGCTGCCCTGTTTCAGAATTCCGATCCGTTCCAGGTCAAATCTCGGCGTCAGGGCGTCTATTGACTCAATATCACAGCCGTTGCATGCCCCGGCATTGAAATGTATGATCCACGGTGATTTTTCTGTTCCCCAGTCAATTGCATTCTGTATAAGTCCCACGACTTGGTCACCTCCTGAAAATAATCAGTATTGCGAGTATTCCTGACACGATGTATGCAGCCGGGAGAAGACTCGCATCAGCAGGTGCGGTTGCAACAACCAGGATCAGTACGTGTACAATGGTAAATACATAGGCATACTGGAAAAACTGGGTGTAATCCGGGTTGACATAGTTTTCGAAATCCCTTTGGCCGCAGGCATAGGAATCCAGTGCATGCACACCTGATTCACCCTTTCTGGCATATCTCGAAAGGAACCTGCTGACTGCAAAAAAAATCAAAAAGAACAAAGTGAATATGACAGGCGGAGAGTAGAATACTGCTTCCATTATCATACCTATCCTTTCAGTTTAGTCAGGTTTCGGATGTCCATATCCCCGTATTTTTTGTACAGTCCGATTGTCACACCGGCCGCTACAAGTGTAATAACAACTTCAAGGACGATCACGGTGATTACATACGCCTGGGCAAGTCCCATATGTCCATTTATATATCCTGCCAGGACCAGAAACATGGTTACTGCTTTCATGCCTATTTCGATACCAATGATGATTTTCAGCATATGGTATGTCCGGATAAGGCAGTAACAGCCTGTGATAATCATCAGCAATCCCAAAAACAACATTATTGTCCGAAAATTTAATATTTCCATGCTTTCCTCCGTTCAAGTGTGCAGAGGGGAGGTGATTCAATCGCCCCGCCGCACCTGACCTTTCTTATTTTTTCACTTCATCATTCTGAAATAAAACAACAACAGCCATACCGCCTGCCAGAATTGCGATAATTTGCCCTAAAATATCTGCCTGGCGGGTATTCCATAAGGTTTCACGGAACTCCTCCGATATGGCGGCAGCCGCTTCCGGCAAGGTAAAATCGGCTGCCATGGCAGCCGCCGCTATCAGGACGCCGCCTATGATTAACACCGCAGGCAGATATGCCGACCTCTTTTTGTGCTCATAAAGCTTCTGGATCTCATCATGCTTTATTTTTGACAGGCTGATTGCGCTGATGAATATGACAGTCACCAACCCGGAGCAGACAGATATTTCGAATACTGCCGCCCAATGCGCACCAAGGACATACATGATCACCCCCAGCATGACGCTGGCCAGGGCAAGATAAACGGCTGACTTTAATATACTGTGTGACATGACCGCCATAACACAAAATATCAGAAGGAATACCAGACTGACATATATTATTACTTCCATGTAACCACTCCTTTATACAAGTCCTTTGCTTTGCAGGAAGATAAGAATCAGCGGGAACAAAATACCGGACGCACTCGTTATGACTGTAAGGAGAATTTCAACAAACCGGATGCTGCCTTTAATTTCCGTAACCGATGACAAATGATCCGGTGTCGGGCCGAAAAACACTTTCCTCTGCAGGCGAAGGAAATATGCAGCAGTAAAAATGCTTGCACAAAGGGCAAAACCTGCCAGGACCTGATTTCCTGACAGCCACAGGGCCATGATGATGAGAAGCTTGCTCCAGAACCCTGCAAAAGGCGGAATGCCGGCCGTCGAAAGGAAAGCAATTACGGAGGAGAAGGAAGTCACCGGCATTTTGCGCTCAAGACCGCCCATCTCATCAATTTCCAGTGTTCCTGTCTGTTCATGAATGGCTGCGGCGTTCGTGAAGAGCGTTGATTTGAAAACAGCATGGGAAAATACATGGGCAATGGCACCGATCAGTCCAAGCGTACTTCCCGTACTCAGACCAAGAAGAATATAGCCCATCTGGCTCACGCTGGAGTATGCAACAATACGTTTGAAATGATTCTGCTGAAGCGCAAGAAGGGCGCCGGTTATAATTGTGATTATACCGATGACAGCAAGCGACACATGGATGGCCCGTACTCCGTTAAACAGTGTGGTAAGCACAACAAACCCGTATACACCGGCAATTTTTATCACAATGCCGCTCAAAAGGACAGATATCGAAGTGTCGGCACTCTGGTGTGCGTCCGGCAGCCAACTGTGAAACGGCACCGCACCCGTCTTGATGGAAAAACCTGCAATTATAAGGATAAGTGCTGCATAAATCAGAAGTGTCCGTGAATCGGACGGGTCACTCAGGAGAGCACTTCCAACATCCTTAAAAGACAGGCTCCCTGTTTTCATAAAGATGAATGCTAATCCAGAAATGATAAAAATAGATGCAAGCTCAGAAATGACAAGGTATTTGATGGAACCCTCCAATCCTTTTCTTGACTGGAACATGGCAATCATGACAAAGCTCGATACCCCTATTACATCCATGAAAACATAAAGGGAAAAGAGGTCGTTTACAAGGACCATACAATTCATACTGATCAGGAGGGTCATCAGCAGACTGACATAGGATCGCTTTTTGGTATCAACCGTACGTATTGCAATCATAACAGATACAAAAGATACAAGTCCGATGCAGAACAGAAAGATAATCGAAACAGGATGGATGCTGAAAAACTCAGCCCCCGGGACACTCACATTCCAAAGGACGCTGAAATCATATGCAGTCAGATGCCTGACATCCATGAAACATAATGCAAATACGGCAGCAGCCATCTGCAGAACCGAAACGGCCGCGGGCAATATATGGAAATGGTCCTCCATAAACTTTTTGGGGCAAATGTTATTCAGGGCGATCGCGGCGAGCGGCAAAAGTACAAATGATTCTGCTGCATATTGAAGATAATCCATAATATCCTTCTTTCAAATATCAGATAAGAACAATCAGGAAAATGACCGTAATCACTGCTACTCCAAAAACTGTCAGGGAAAGATACCTTGAAAGGCTTCCGTTATCAAAACGGTGAAGGACCATACCCGTCTTCTTAACCAGACCCGGCACCGCCTGGTCATAAACCCAGCTTACACCCAGCTCTATACCTGTACAGATATCCGAAAAACCCCCGACAGCAGCCATAAGGATGTTATATGGATCCAATCGTCCTGCTTTCACTCCGGATACTTTTTCATTGCGGCCGATAAGCATTAACAAGCCGGATATGCAGACAACCAGCATCAACAGCAGGAACAATACACCGTTTCCGGCATCTGCCAGTCCGGATCCGATTCCAAGTACCATAAGCCCGGAAAGGGCGACGGAACAATAAACTGCAGTACGTCTTGTGTTTTTCTGCAGTATCGCCAAAGCCGATCCGACAACAAGGGTAATCATACCGAATACCATCACAGCGATGCTCAGCCCGCCGCCCGGTGCAAAATCGTATATATCAATAATGATACGGGCTGCAAGATATATGCCTAGTATTTTCTCCAGTGTGCCGGGAATAGCCGCCATGAAACCGGCCGGAGCATCTTCCGATGCAGAAAGGATCCAGCTGTGGAACGGCATACAGCCGCATTTGCCAAGGGCTCCAAGCATCATAGGTATAAACCCCCAAAGGCAGAGCCCCGTGAGAGGAAGCTTCTGCATCTCACTCATGGAGGAAGTTCCGGCCAGATGTGTTGTAACGATGATTCCGGACATAAGAAGGAGAACGGCCATACCCTGGACAGCCATTGCTTTGTATGCCGTTTGGGGGTTTGCGTTTTTCCCGATAAGAAGCATGCCAAAAAGAACAGCTAAAAGTCCTTCCCAGAAGAAAAGCAGAAGGCCAAGGCTGTCTGACAGTAAGGAGCCGTTAACCATGGCAAAACTCAGGTACAGCAAGAAAAGATACAAACCGCTGACGTGCCTGTTTTTCAGATTCAAAGCAGTATGAAAAGCAATCAAAAGAATTACGATTGCCGTGCATATAAGAAAAAGAGAAGAAAACGGATATACCCGTAATGTATACGCAAACCCGTAAGGCGCATAGGGAATTACCGAAACATACTCCCCTGATGTATATATGCCAAGCGCGAAGACAAGATTGACTGCAGCCGAAAAGATTACAGCAGCCATTTGCAGAATGTACTTCTTCCTGCAAAGCCAGAGTAAAGCACCGAAAACAACAGGAAGCACTACCATGAATAGAAGAAGATTCAGTCCGGTTCCCATAAATTCCCCAAAAGAATTCAGCATACTACATCCCTCCCCAGGCAATTGCTGCAAGTTGGGAAGGCCAATACATAAAGAACCCCAGAAGAAGAGACACTGCAGCCAGAATCACAACGGATACGACCATAATCCCTGTGCCTTCTCCGGCGTCCGGAAAAGTCTGCGGCCCCAAAAATACTTTGATATACAGACGGGTAAGGTAAAGGATCGTCATAACGGCCCCTAGAATAAATACCGCGCCGAGGGCCACATTACCTGAAGATACAATTCCCTCAATCACCATATGCTTTGCGAAAAACCCGGAAAAAGGAGGAATACCCATGACGGAAAAAGCACAAAAAAGGAAAGCAGCAGCCGTAACCGGCATGGTTTTCGCAAGGCCTCCCATTTTCCGGATATCCTTTGTGTGAGTATTGTGTTCCACAATACCGCAGCAGAGGAACAATCCCCCCTTGGCGACACTATGTGCGAGGATATAGAGAAGAGCTCCGACAAAACCGATTTCGTTACCGCATGATAAACCCAGAAGGATAAATGCGAGCTGACTTATAGTGGAATATGCGACAATACGTTTTATATCATTTTCACGGAAGGCAACTCCGGCACTGATCAGGGCACTGACTGCCGCGATAACCGGCACAACCAAGGTGAATACATGGTCAATGTCAAAAGTCAGAACAAAAAAGCGTGCATAGGCATATACACCGATCTTTACAAGTACGGCAGCATGCAGCAGGGAAGTAACCGGTGAAGGTGCAACGCCTGCATCCGGAAGCCAGCTGTGAAGGGGAAAGGTTGCTGATTTTGAAAGAATTCCAAAAAGGATCAGCACAACAATCCATGCCGGTATATGGGTCCCTTTCATTGCTGTAAGTTCGAAAGTTCCGGTTTGACCGAATACCCCCAAAAACCCTGTAAGCATAATCAGGGCGCCGAGTACGGTCACAATAAATGCTTTATTTGCACGCCCGACCGTAATATCCGTACGATAAAACCCGATTAATCTCCAGCAGCACAGGGATGAGATTTCCCAGAAAGTATAAATCAGAATGAGATTTGTTGAATATACAAGTCCCGTCATCGCTCCGATGAACAGGCATATCATCATGTAATACTCGTTCTGATTCTCATATTCCTTAATATATCCAAATGAATAGAGTACGATAATAAAACTTACAAAGGATGCGGTCATTGCCATGAATACAGCAAGGGCGTCTCCCAAAAGTCCAAAGCTTAATCCGAGAGGCAAAGCTATCCGGATCGAAAGCGGCTTATCCGATAAAACGCCGGGTAAAGCAAATACCGCACAAATAAAGACAGCAGCTACGAGTATAAGTGCCGTAATATTTCTGAGTTTTGTGCTGATTCGTCCCAGGGCCGGTAGAAAGAGTGCCCCCAGCAGCGGCGTGAAAATACCAACAGCTAATATCCATTCATTCATAAGTTACTGTTGCCTTGCCTTAACTTTGATGAAATATGCACTAAATAATTATACCAAATGATTTTCATTTTAGGTGATTTCTGAAAATAAAAAACCATGGAGACGATAAGTTTCCATGGTTTTCGAATTTGTGCAGCCCGGCAGCAGGAGAGGATATTCTTGATTACCAGATTCAAAGTCTGATCTTCTATTTTACCCGCAGGCCTGCGACATATTTTTCTTCAACATTTCTTTCGTCGGATAAAAATATCATCCGTTCAAACCGCAAAAGGGCCGTAAGTGAGTTGGGGGAGGGGATGTTGGAATCATCCAGCACGACAGCGTCAAATTCATATCCCTTTTCAAATGAACCGACTTTGCCAAAGAATTCTCCGCCGCCTTTTGTTGCAAGATAGAAGATTTCCGGGATTGTAAGTGGTTTTAAGGAGTCATCTGACAGTTTCCAGCGAAGTTTGGATACTTCAGCGGCATCAGCCATCGCGCGGAATATGGAAAGAGAGTACCCTCCGGCTACATCTGTACCCAGGCCTACATGCATTCCCATGTCAAGGAACTGACGGACAGGCGCAATTCCGGAGGCAAGGTTGGTATTTGACTGGGGGCAGTGTGCAATGAAAACACCGCGCTCTTTCAGCAGCCCGATCTCTTCCCCGCTAAGATGGACACAATGGGCCATTATGGATTTCGCGTCCTTTCCCAGAAGGGAAAACCGGTCGTACGACTGCGCATATGAATCCGTATCAGGGCATAAATCACGTACCCATGCAATTTCGGCGTCATTTTCAGATAAATGTGACTGCACCGGAAGGCTGTCCGACACGGAAAGCATACCTAATTGTTTCATCAGGTCATCCGTACAGGCAGGAGTGTAACGCGGTGTCAGTACGGGGGTGATATTTTCATATTTTCCGGCAATATTCTTAAGCCATCTGTTTGTTTCTTTCATCGAAGCATCTGCACTCTTTTCACAGAGGACAGGAGGGGAATTCCGATCCATATTTACTTTGCCTACCATCGCCTTGATGCCGGTACTCTCAAGGATATCCATCAGAAGGACGGTTGCATCAACATGTATGGTTGCAAAAATACATGCACGTGTTGTTGCACCGGCCAAAAGGGCGTCAGCAAAAATCCGATATGCTTTTCGGGCATATTCCAGGTCGGCGTATTTTGCTTCTTCCGGAAATGCATATGTCTGCAGCCAGTCGAGAAGCTCCCGGTCCATGCCAAGTCCCCTGTATGCATATTGAGGTGCATGCGTATGCAGGTCTACCAGTCCGGGAATGATTAGCCGGTTTCCTTTATCTTCCACGTGAATATCCGAATAGCATGCCGGGAGAGTCTCGAAAACGCCCTCGACTTTTCCGCCGATACAAACAAGATAGTGATTTTCAGCGGAAATAATCCTGCTTTTATCCGGGCAGTACAGTATGTTCCCTTTTAATGCAAAAGATTGAAGCTTCGTGTTCATAATAATCCCCTTCTTATTTTTGGGACGGCTGATGAATGTGAGTTCCGGTGTTTCCTTTGATGCCGTCCCTTGCCTTTTCAAGCAGGGTGATCAGCGCCGTACGACCTTCCTTTGATGAGGCAAACCTTACGGCCGCCTGTACTTTCGGCAGCATGGAGCCGGGAGCAAACTGGCCCTCGCCGATCAGTGCATTGGCTTCGCCTACGGTGATGTCACTTAACCACTCCTGATCGGGCTTCCCGTAATGTACGGCTACCTTTTCAACAGCGGTCAGGATAATCAGATAATCGGCATCGAGCTGTTCCGCAAGAAGGCAGCTGGCGAAGTCCTTGTCAATAACGGCGCTTGCTCCCTTTAAATGATTCCCCTGCAGTGTGACCGGAATTCCGCCCCCGCCGCATGCAATGACCAATTGTCCGGAATCAAAAAGCGAACGGATAGCACCGATTTCAATGATTTCCACCGGCTGGGGAGAGGCGACGACACGGCGGTAACCTCTGCCTGCATCTTCTTTCATAATATACCCATACTTACGTTCGGCTTCGGCTGCGTGCTCTGCATTCATGAAATGACCGATCGGTTTGGACGGATTCAGGAAAGCAGGATCATTCTCATCAACACGTATCTGTGTAACGACAGTCGTGACCGGGATATCATAGATCTTCCGGTTGTACATTTCCTCGCGGAGGGCGTTCTGCAGATCATAACCAATATAAGCCTGGCTCATGGCAACGCAAACGGAGAGGGGGGTATTCGGCTGACTGGGTTCCTCCCTGGAAAGGGCGGCCATAGCATTGCTGATCATACCGACCTGCGGACCATTTCCATGCGTAACTACGACTTCGCAGCCTTCTTCAATCAGGTCAACAATAGCTTTAGCGGTACTCTGTACTGCTTCCATCTGCTCGGGGAGCGTGTTGCCAAGGGCATTGCCGCCTAAGGCGATGACAATCCGTTTTTTCCTGTCCATATACATTTCCTCCATCACCGATTATAACAATGCGACGACAGCTTCCACTTCACACAGTACTTTTTTGGGAAGTTCCTTGACAGCAACACAGGAGCGGGCCGGTTTTCCAATGAAATATTTACTGTAGACCTTGTTGAATGCGGCGAAGTCACTCATGTCTGAAAGATAGCAGGTGGTTTTGATTACATCTGAGAACACAGCCTTCTGGTCCCGCAAAATTGCTTCCAGATTTTTCATTACCTGTTCGGCCTGCTCCTCGATATTTGATCCGACAATCTCCCCGGATGACGGGTCAAGAGGTATCTGACCGGATGTGTACATCGTATCATTGAAAATCACTGCCTGGGAATAGGGGCCGATAGCAGCAGGGGCATGGGGTGTATTTACATATTTCAACATTCTATTTATCCTCTCTGGCTATCACATTCCATATTGGAAAATGCAATACGGTTCGTGTATTTTGCTTTTCCTGACGGTCACATGACCCGCGGAGTGCTTTTTGTTTCCAACTTATCCATTAGAGCGGCAGGGTCCTGGAATTTGCTCAGGACGATCATTGCGGCAATTACGTAGGGCTTGAAACTGGCCTGCTTATAAAGGGGAATACGGTAACGGTCGAATACCGATGCCTCAACCTCTCCGTCCTTACAGCTCAAACCGGAAATGTCGGCAGGCAGGCAATGAAGGTAAAGTGCTTTCCCGTCTTTGGTGGTTTTCATCAGTTCCTCGGTGCAGGTCCAATCCTTGTGTTCTGCGTTCTGGGCCAGAAGTTCCTTTTCGAGGGCTTTTATTCCGTCAAAATCATTTGCACCATAAAGGACAGTGCGTTTTTCCATCGCTTCATATGAAGCCCAGCTCTTGGGATACACAATATCAGCGTCCGCAAATGCATCGGCCATACTGTTGGTTCTTCGGAAAGACCCGCCCGTTGCTGCAGCGTTCCTGCCGGCGACTTCTTCCACTTCCTGCATGACTTCATAACCTTCCGGATGTGCCAGTACCACTTCCATGCCCATTCGTGTCATCAGTCCGATAACTCCCTGGGGAACAGAAAGAGGTTTGCCGTAAGAAGGGGAGTAAGCCCAGGACATTGCTATTTTCTTGCCTTTCAGGTTCTCAATCCCGCCGAATTCATGAATGATATGAAGCATGTCTGCCATACACTGCGTCGGATGATCGATATCGCACTGGAGGTTTACAAGCGTGGGTCTCTGCTCCAGGACACCGTCGCGTTTTCCGTCCTGAACGGCCTGTGAAACTTCTTCCATATAGGCGTGGCCTTTGCCGATATACATATCATCGCGGATACCAATGACGTCGGCCATAAAGGATACCATGTTTGCCGTCTCACGAACTGTCTCACCGTGGGCGATCTGTGATTTGCCTTCATCGAGATCCTGGACTTCAAGACCCAGCATGTTGCAGGCGGATGCGAAGGAGAAACGGGTGCGGGTGGAATTGTCGCGGAAAATCGAGACGCCAAGGCCGCTTTCAAACACTTTTGTGGAGATGTTGTTTTCACGCAGGTAGCGGAGGGCATCAGCGAGGATCCATACGGCCTCCAGTTCATCGTCTGTCTTATCCCATGTCAGGAAAAAATCATTATTGTACATTTCTTTGAAATTGAGGGCATTTAGCTTATCGATGTAGTCCTTCAAAGTTTTCATAATTTCAACTCCGTTTCTATTTTTTGTGATTTCCGTCATACATGCGGCGCTGTGAGGTATTCGTTTGCGAATTTTCATTAGAATTATTTGCAGTATACCGAAGGCAATGCAGCATAAACAGCAGCACATTTGACCAGATCAGCTTTCCAGGTTCTTTCGTTGGGAGCATGTGCCTGTGCCTCTTTGCCCGGGCCGAATCCGATGCAGGGAATCCCGTAGCGGCCCATGATTGATACGCCGTTGGTGGAGAAAGTCCATTTGTCGACCAGAGGGGTACCGTACATGCCTTTGTAGGCTTCAACCATGGCTTTTGTTGCCGCATGGTCTTCCGGTATTACCCATGTCGGGAAATAGCACTCGGTCGGGTAGACGAGGTCTTTGTAACTCGGCCTGTCATAGGAATACATGCTTACTTTGGCATCGTACTTTTTGACAGCAGGCAGGGCGGCTATCTGGTCGAGTGCAAGCTGAAAGGTCTCCCCATCGGTCAGGCGTCGGTCAATTGAGATGGCGCAGCTGTCGGCAACGGCACAACGGGAGGGGGAGGTGAAGAAAATCTCCGATACCGTCAGGGTACCTTTGCCAAGGAATGGATCAACATGCAATTCGTTATTCAGGTTACGGACTTCCTGCAGAATATCAGCCATTTCGAAAATAGCGTTTTTGCCGCGTTCCGGTGCGGAACCATGACAGGAAATGCCCTGTACATCGACGCGTATCTCCATACGGCCGCGCTGTCCGCGATAGATATTTCCGTCAGTCGGTTCAGTAATTACAACGAATTCCGGCTTGATCTTATCTTCGTTGATGATGTATTGCCAGCAGAGTCCGTCACAGTCTTCTTCCTGTACTGTTCCGACAACAAGGACCGTGTATTTGTCACTCAAAAGTCCCAGGTCTTTCATGATTTTGGCGCCGTAAACGGAAGAGACGATGCCGCCGAGCTGGTCGGATGTACCGCGGCCGCCGATTTCCGTGTCACTTTCAAAACCTTCATATGGGTCAAACTTCCAGTTGTCGATGCTGCCGATTCCTACAGTGTCAACATGGGCATCGTAACAGATCAGTGTTTTGCCGGTTCCCATATAGCCTAAAATATTGCCCATCGGATCAATCTCGACCTTATCAAAGCCAACTGCCTTCATCTCTTGTGCAATCCGGTTGATGTGACCTTCTTCGCCGGCGCTTTCCCCTGGTATGCGGACCAGGTCGCGCAGAAATTTTGTCATGTCTTTCTCATAATTCTGTGAAGCCTCTTTGATCTTGTCGCAATTCATTTTTTTCTCCTCCATTTGCTGCTCTTCGATTGTATATTCTGTATTGAGATTAACTGTCGTTGCCATCCCAAACGATGGATTTGTACCGGTCCGGGTCCGTGTCACCTTCGGTGGAAAACAGGAGTACTTTTGATTCAGCAGTAAGACCAATGGCACTGCGCAATTCATCATATTCGTCCATTGTCATAATGCTTGCCAGAAGGCCAAGGGAAACAGCTCCGGATTCACCCGAGATAACCTGCGGATCACCTTTAAGGGGAGCCGCCGACATACGCATCCCCTTTATGGCTACCCAGTCAGGGCATGACACAAAAACCCGGACATGATTTTTCAGTATATCCCATGAAATCGTATTTGGTTCTCCGCAGGCAAGCCCTGCCATAATGGTCGTCAGATCCCCGTCGACAATTCTGGGACTGCCGTCCCCTGCCACGGCGCTTTTATACAAACAAGCTGCTGTGTTTGCCTCAATAACTACTACTACCGGAGGGTTTTCGGGATATCGGTTTACAAAATAACCCTGCACAGCGCCCGCCAATGAACCGACTCCCGCCTGTATGAATACATGTGTGGGACGACCGGTGCCGTATTCTTCCAATTGTTCGTCTGCTTCCATAACCATAGTGCCGTATCCCTGCATAATCCAGGAAGGGATCTCTACATAGCCATCCCATGCGGTATCCTGGATAACGACACCGTTCGATGCTTTTTCTGCAGCCGCTACGGCCATTCTTACGCATGCATCATAGTTGACATCCTCAATCGTTGCTTCTGCATTTTCTTTCAGAACATTCATTAGTCTGACGGGTGTGGTTCCTTTGGGCATAAAAGCCACTGATTTTTGTTTCAGTTTGTTGGCGGCCCATGCAACCCCGCGGCCATGGTTGCCGTCTGTTGCAGTGAAAAATGTTGCCTGGCCAAATTCGCTGCGCAGTTCATCAGATATAAGGGTCTGGTAGGGAAGATCAGAAACATCCCTTCCGGTCTGCTTTGCAATGTACCGGGCGATGGCATAAGATCCGCCAAGTACCTTGAAAGCATTCAATCCGAAACGATAGGATTCATCCTTGATGTACAGCCCGCCGATTCCAAGGAAGGACGCCATTTTATCCAACCGGGCTAAGGGGGTCCTGCTGTATTGCGGGAAACTCCTGTGAAAGGCCGCGGCTTTATTAACCTCGTCCGGACTCATGACCGCAAGATGACTGTCGTGGGTTTTCGGCATTTTGTTGACAGTCCATAGAATCGGGTTTTTCATCTGTTCTCCTCAAGTACATTCATGCATGGCCTGTCCCGGGTGGACAGGCTGTGCGGCTGATTAATAATGGCTTCGTTCTATTTATTTACTTCTATATAGCTATAGAGGGTGAATTTGGAAATTCCAAAGTACTTTGATACTTTATCGCCGGATTTCGTAATCAGGAAAGCGCCCTTGTCGTTTAAATACTGTATGGAAGCTACTTTATCGTCCTTGGTCATGAGTGCGACAGGTTTGCCGACAAGCGCCACAGACTGTTCCAGCAGGATATCCAATAAATCATTGACATTGTGAACAATCTTTTCAGGCTGTGTGTTGTTTGACTGCGGTTCGGTATCAACGAGGGATTTGAGGACGCGGTCGACTGCCATGAGCCCCGTTATATCAAAATTAATAGATAAAATATAACGGATATTATTATCTTCATCACGGATAAACATTGTACTGGACTTAAGGATTCTTCCGTCCGAAGTACGTGTCAGGTACCCGATGTGATCTTCCTGTGAATCGGGATTCTTATGGATTGTTTCCAAAACGACCTTGGAAGGTCCGTCACCGACCTGCCGTCCGGATACATGCCCGTTTTGGATATAAATAATCGAGTGTTCTATATTTTCCTTGGAAAGGTCATGGATGACTATTTCACAATCCTGACCGAATTGTTTGGCCAGGCCATTGGCTATCTGCGTCAGAACGTCCAGTGAATGTTTCATTATTGACCTCCTAACCATAGAAAATGCTGTTATTTCGTATGTTCAACCCGTTTTATGAATTAATCATAGCATAGGGAAAAATCGAAAAGCAAGAGAAAATCAAAAATATTTTTAGGCGACCTAAATATTTTTGCAAATTTTCAATTGCAATCGTCTTTTTCAAATGCTAGTATGATGACATACCGGATGTAAATATTATTCCCAAAAAAGGTAAGGAGGAAATTCTATGCTGATTATCGGGAACGGACGAATGATAACCAGAGATGCTTCATCTCCTTTTATAGAAAACGGAGCCGTTGCAGTAGATGGTTCCGTGATCAAATGTACAGGCACCACAAAAGAGATGAAGGAGCGTTTTCCCGACGCGGAATTCATCGATGCCAAAAACGGGGTCATCATGCCGGCATTTATTAATACGCACGAACACATTTACAGCGCCATGGCCAGGGGTATCCATATTAACGGATATAATCCCAAAGGCTTTCTGGATATACTCGACGGAATGTGGTGGAATATTGACCGTCATCTTACCCTCGAACAGACCCGCCAGAGTGCACGGGCGACGTATCTTGAATGCATCAAAAACGGTGTAACGACTGTGTTTGACCATCATGCAAGTTATGGAGCAATAACCGGAAGCCTCTCAGCCATTGAATCTGCCGCCAAAGAAATGGGAGTCAGGACTTGTCTTTGCTATGAAGTCTCTGATCGTGACGGCAAAGAAAAAGCCCGTGAGGCAGTACTGGAGAATTCCTCATTTATCAGGCATGCACAGAAAGATGAAAGTGATATGCTGGCGGGAATGATGGGAATGCATGCATCCTTTACGATCTCTGATGAGACGATGGAACTGTGTGCGGAGAATAAACCGGAGGGGGCAGGATACCATATCCATGTCGCGGAAGGTATTGAGGATCTTCACCACTGCCTGAAGCATTACGGCAAAAGAATCATCGACCGGCTTATGGACTGCAATATTCTGGGTCCCAAAACGTTGGCTGCCCACTGTATTTATATTAACGGGCACGAGATGGAACTCTTACGGGAGACGGACACCATGGTTGTGCATAACCCGGAATCCAATATGGGAAATGCCTGCGGCTGCCCGCCTACGATGGAGATTATGCGCCGAGGCGTCCTGACCGGGCTGGGAACCGACGGATATACCCACGATATGATTGAATCCTATAAGACAGCCAATATCCTTCACAAGCATCACTTGTGTGATGCCACCGCCGCCTGGTCTGAAGTTCCGCAGATGCTTTTTGAAGGAAATGCAAAGATTGCCGGCCGATACTTCAAAAAGCCCCTGGGTGTTTTGAAAACCGGGGCAGCTGCCGATGTTATCGTACTTGATTATGTTCCGTTCACACCAATGAATGCTTCCAACTGCGACGGGCATATCCTTTTCGGTATGACCGGAAGATCTGTGGTCACTACCGTCTGCAATGGAAAAGTATTGATGAAAGACAGGATACTGACTGGTATTGATGAGGAAAAGGCTTGTGCGGATGTTAGGGAAGAAGCTTCCAGGCTTTGGAAAAACATAAACGACTGAAGGCTCACGGAGGAGACACGTATGAGTGATAGAATGACACCTATTCCATTTCCCGGACTGATGAAATGGATTTTGGAAGAAAAGCATAATAAGGGAACGGTATTTGGAATCCAACGGCCGTATCATGCGGATAAGAATCATAAATGGGATTTTTTCGACGGCAAGCTTGAAATGCCGTTCGGTCCCGCAGCGGGGCCGCATACCCAGCTGGCCCAGAATCTTGTGGCGGCGTATTATGCGGGCAGCCGTTTCTTCGAACTCAAGACAGTACAGATTCTCGACGGGGATGAACTTCCGGTTTCAAAGCCATGTATAGGCGGGGATGATGAATTCTATAATGTCGAATGGTCAACGGAATTGTATATTCCGAAAGCGCTTGATGAATATGTGAAGGCGTGGATTGCCATTCATGTTATCGCCAAAGAATTTGACCTGGGTGCGATGGATGGATTCCAGTTCAACATGAGCGTGGGGTATGATCTGGACGGAATCAAATCCGCGAAAATCGATACATTCATAGAGGGTTTAAAAAATGCAGCCGGAACTAAGATTTACATGGAATGTATGGCGTGGCTCAGAGAGAATGCCGGCATCTTCGAAAATTTCAAAACGGAAGACCTGACAGCCATTCCTGCAGAAATCTGCGACAGCGTAACACTTTCGACACTTCATGGCTGCCCTCCGCAGGAGATTGAGCGTATTGCGGATTATCTTATGAAAGAGAAGGGACTGCATACATTTATCAAATGCAACCCCACTTTACTTGGCTATGAATATGCCAGAAAAACCCTCGATGAACTGGGCTTCAGTTATCTTTCCTTTGACGACCTGCATTTCAAAGCGGATCTTCAGTACGCTGATGCGGTTCCGCTGATCAAAAGGCTTCAGGATGTAGCTAAATCCCTGAAACTGGAATTCGGCGTCAAAATCACAAATACGTTTCCTGTCGATATTAAAGAAGAAGAGCTTCCCGGGAAAGAGATGTATATGTCAGGAAAAGCCCTTTATCCCTTATCGATGGCAGTTGCGGCGAAATTGTCGGCCGACTTTAACGGGGATATCCGAATATCCTATTCCGGCGGAGCCGACTATTTCAACATTGAGAAAATAGTAGCTGCCGGGATCTGGCCGGTTACAATGGCGACTACGATCCTGAAGCCGGGCGGGTACCAGAGATTTGAACAGCTTGCTGAAATATTCGGCAGGCAGGCACCTCATGAGTTTAAAGGTGTGGATACGGCGGCAACAGAAGCAATAGTTTCCGGCATCAAATCGGACAGGCACTATGTGAAGGCTATTAAGCCGATAGTATCCAGAAAGATAGACAGGAAGGTTCCCCTTGCGGACTGCTTCCTGGCGCCATGCCAGGAAGGCTGCCCTATCGGCCAGGATGTTACAACATACCTGAAGCTGGTCGAAGAAGGCAGCATGAAAGAAGCACTCCGGGTAATTCTTGAAAAGAATCCCCTGCCTTTCATTACAGGGACAATCTGCCCCCATAACTGCATGAGTAAATGTACACGGAATTTCTACGAAACGCCTGTGAATATCAGAAGTGCCAAGCTGGCAGCGGCAAATGCAGGTTACAGGGACATAATCAGAGAAATAAAAAAACCGGAGATAACCTTTGCCGGTAAGGCAGCTGTAGTCGGCGGCGGCCCGGGCGGCATGGCGGCGGCATATTTTCTTGCCAAAGGCGGTATGTCAGTCACTATATTTGAGAAGAGGGAAAAGCTTGGCGGGGTTGTCCGATATGCAATTCCGGGATTCCGTATTCCTGAAGAAGACATTGATAAGGATGTGAGCCTGATTTTGGCTATGGGCGTCCAGGTAGTGACGGGACATGAAGTTACCTCCGTTGATGAACTGAAGAAAGAGTTCGATTATGTCATCCTGGCAGTCGGTGCATCACTTCCCGGCATTCTCCGCCTGGAAAAGGGCCAGTCAATGAATGCACTTGATTTTCTGGAAACATTTAACAGACAGAAGGGTAATGTGGATGTAGGCAAAAATGTTGTTGTCATCGGCGGCGGAAACACTGCAATGGATACGGCACGGGCAGCCAAAAAGAGCAGGGGAGTTGAAAAAGTCACAATTGTGTATCGCAGGACAAACCGGTACATGCCTGCCGCAGAAGAAGAACTTCATATGGCTCTTGCCGATGGTGTGGAATTCAGGGAACTGCTCGCACCTGTGATTTTTCAAAACGGGATTCTGGCCTGCAGGAATATGAAGCTCGGGGAAATGGATGAAAGCGGCCGCCGCGGTATTGTGGAAACGGATGATATTTCCTATATTGATGCAGATACTGTGATTTCGGCAGTCGGCGAACAGGTGCCGGAACCCTATTACCGTGCAAACGGCCTGCGCCTGAGTAACCGGGGACGCCTTGCAATCAACTATGAAACACTGGAAACATCCATAAAAGGCGTATTTGCAGTTGGGGACGGCCTGTATGGACCGGGATCGGTTGTAGAAGCTATCCGCGATGCCGGCAAAGTTGTTGAATGTATCCTGAAAAAACCTGTTGCTGCCGATATTGAGATACAGGCAGATCCAGCATCGGTTTATAAAAGAAAGGGTGTACTTGAAGAAGAAGGCGACATGCCGTCCGGTAACACCCGCTGCTTAAGCTGCAGCAGCATTTGTGAGAACTGTGTGGAAGTATGTCCCAACCGGGCCAATATTTCGATTTCGGTACCGGGAATGAAGAAGAACCAGATTATTCATGTTGACAGAATGTGCAATGAGTGCGGAAACTGCAGGACTTTCTGCCCGTATGACAGTGCGCCGTACCTGGAAAAATTCACATTGTTTGCCGATGAGGAAGCTATGGAAAACAGTAAAAACAAGGGATTTGCCGTTATCAGTCTGGAAACAGGTACATGTAAGCTCCGGTTGGAAGACAGCATTTTGGATTACGAATCCATGGCAGGATCCCCAAATGTTCTTGATAATATCAAAAATATTATTGCGGCAGTTATAGACGGATACTCATATCTGCTCTGAACGACATTTTTCTGACCGGAATAAATGATAGGCCGGTGCATGGATGAGGGGGAGGGCAATGCCGTGAAACTGATATTTAAAGGCGGAACCATTGTCTCCGGCGATACGTGCCGGAAGGCTGATATTCTCGTTGAAGGGGAAAAAATAATTGAAGTCAAAGAGGGGATTACGGCAAAAGATGCAGAAGTAGTGGATGCTGCCGGCAAACTGCTGTTTCCCGGTTTTATTGATGCGCATACTCATTTTGACCTTGAAGTGGCAGGAACGGTAACTGCTGATGATTTTGCATCCGGGACGAGGGCAGCCATTGCCGGCGGTACGACAACAATTATTGATTTTGCCACACAGTACAAAGGGGAAAGCCTCAAAGAGGCATATGGGAACTGGGTACAAAAAGCAGCAGGCAAATCATCCTGCGACTACGGGTTTCATATGTCTGTTTCCGATTGGAATAATCAAGTAAGCGATGAACTCCGGGACATGATGGACATGGGCATTTCATCTTTTAAACTCTATATGACATATGATGCAATGAAGGTATCCGATAAAGAAATATACCAGATACTGACGCAGCTCAAACGAATCGGCGGAATCGCAGGGGTTCACTGTGAGAACAGCGGGATCATTGAAGCAATGGTCGATGAACAGCAATCCCTCGGCCGCATGGGCGTCATAAGTCACCCCGGAACCAGGCCGGATGCTGCGGAAGCGGAAGCAGTCAGCCGGCTTCTGCGTATTGCCCGGATCGTTGACACACCGGTTATAATCGTTCATCTGACTTCCCGCGCAGCATTCAATGAAATCGAACTGGCCAGGGGACGGGGACAAAAAGTTTACGTGGAAACATGTCCCCAATACCTTCTCCTGGATGACAGCCTTTACGGGCTCCCGTTTTTCGAGGCATCAAAATATGTGATTGCACCGCCGCTTCGCAAAAAAGACGATCAGGAATGTCTTTGGCAGGCGCTTTCCGATGGCCGGATACAGACTGTATCGACGGATCACTGCAGTTTTACGACCATGCAGAAGGAAATCGGGAAAGATGATTTTACGAAAATTCCCGGAGGTATGCCCGGGGTAGAAACCAGGGCTGTATTAATGTACACATACGGAGTTAAAAGCAATCGGATTACATTACCCCGGATGTGCTGCCTTCTTTCCGAGAATCCGGCAAAATTGTACGGCATGTATCCGTCGAAAGGCTGCCTGGAAGCAGGAAGCGATGCCGATATTGTTATATATGACCCGGAAGGTTCTTACACGATCCGTGCGGCTTCTCAGACACAGAAGCCTGACTATGCACCTTACGAGGGCATGCAGGTTTCAGGTAAAATCGATCAGGTGTTCCTGCGGGGGCAAAGGGTATTGGACCGGCAGCATAAAATTACGGAAAATACCGGCCGATATATTGCGAGAACAAAATACAGCCTGTAGAATTCCATAAAATTCTACAGGCCGTATTTCATGTGATCACCGGATGTGTATCAAAAAAAGTTATGTGTTAAATGCCGAATGTGTCAAGAAAGTCTCCCAGCAAGTTCATGCAGACATCTTTTCTGTATTCTGCTGAAATTCTGCCGCTGATTGGAACGATGGCCTGCTCATATGACTTCAGGAATTCCGGCCGCGCTGCCTTTGCCTCAGCAATTGTTTTCCCGGTTAGTCTGGCATCAAGGTCGGGAAGACGAAGGACAACTTCACTGACCGCACCGAATGCAGTCGCGCATTTGACTATCCTGCCGTCAACAATATCCATCAGCCCGGCAAAACAAACGCGTGATATCGCCTGTGCGTTCCTTGCGCCGACTTTCTTGTAGTAGTAACTGCAGAGGGAGGTTTTGGGGATGAGGATCTCGACAATAAGTTCGTCCGGAGCCAAAGCCAGTTGCTTTCTCCCCAGATAGAATTCCTTGATCGGCAGGAGCCGCTCACTTTTACTGCTTGCAAGACGCAAAATAGAATCCGTAACAAAAAAGATCAAAGCACTGTCCGCTTTTGCAGATCCATTGCCGATGTTTCCGCCTACGGTTCCAAAGTTCCTGGTAGCAGGTGCTGCAATCTGCGATACTGCTTCCTTAAGTATGGCTGGTGTGAGGGGATGGTCAATCAGTTCCGTATATGTGCAGCCCGCACCGATCCGGATATATTCATGATTCTCTGAAACACGTTTTAACTCAGGAACATTGTGGAGGAATAAATAATTCGTATTTTCATTCGACTGAATCATCAGGTCCGTGCCGCCGCTGTAGGGTACTGCATCACATGCAGCCCTAAGTTCCAGGGCTTCTTTCAGGGACTGGGGATAATATCCGTTTACCATAAACCGTTGCCCTCCTTTGATGCAGACATAATTGCAGTAACAATTGCGTTGTAACCGGTACACCTGCACAGGTTTCCTGAAATTCCATCACGGATCTGCTCCTCCGTAGGGTGGGGCGTCTTGGATAAAATGCACTCGGAAGCCAAAATCATACCGGGTATACAGAAGCCGCACTGCACGGCGCTGACAGACGCATATGCTTTATCAAGGGCGGCAAAACGCTCGGTACCGGCGTATCCTTCGATCGTCATTACATGGCTTCCGTTTATTCTGCCCATGGCAACCATACATGAATTGGCCAGCATTCCGTCAATAATGACCGCACAGGCTCCGCATTCACCCTCGCTGCATCCGCATTTTACACCGGTCAGCCTGAATTCTTCGCGAAGCACATCCAGCAGGCGCGCACCTGCAGGACCTGCATAAGACACTTCATTACCATTTAATATGAATTTTATAATATTGCTGTTCATTATTTTACCTCCCCGCGCAAAACCTTCATCGTATCTTCGGCTGAGAAGGGTATGTAATTAAGATTTGCCTCCAAAGCCTGTTCCATCGCTTCCAAATATGCCCCGGGAGCGCCGACAAGCGGAATTTCTCCGGCACCCTTTGCACCGTATGGGCCTAAGGGATACTTTTCAATATGCATCATTACGTTAAGGTTAGGGACATCCATCGATGTCGGAATAATGTAATCACTGAAACTGTTATTGCGTATGCGTCCTTTTCTATCTGCGTCAATCTGTTCAATGGAGGCGTACCCGATACCCTGGAGAAACCCGCCTTCCATCTGGCCGACAACAATGTTCATGTCAATCGGAGTTCCGACATCAAACGAACCCCAGGCACCAAGGATTTTACTTAAGCCTGTAAATGTGTCGACTTCGACTTCAATTGCACTTACAGACCAGGCATATGTCGGGTAGGCATCCCCGTGGAATCTGTCCAGATAGAACGGGATGATGAAATCCGGCTCGGTAAAGTGTTCCTCGACGATTCTATCTTCGCCGTCAACCCAATCGGAAAGAAGATTGATAGATGCTCTCCGTAAGAGTTCTCCGACTATCATCAGGGAGCGGGATGCCACCGTGGGCCCGGAATCCGGCACCCGGTCGGTGTCGGGATTATGGAAAATTACCCTCTCCAGCGGCATGTTCAGCTCATGGGCAACGATTTTTGAAAAAGTGGTCTTAAGGCCCTGGCCGATATCTGCATTCGAGGCCAGCACCTCAACTGTTCCATCTGCGTACTTATGAAGCTTTACAACTGCCTTAATAAAGTCGCGTTCCCCGGAACCGGTGAACCCGGCACCATGAAAAACCATCGACATGCCGATTCCTCTGCGGTACCGTCCGGTCTGCCGTACGTACTTTTTCTTCTTTTCCCTGAAATTACTTGCCTTGTCGACCTCTTCAATCATTTCAGGCACAGGGACAGGAAAGTGATATTTGCCGCCGGTGGATGTTTCATCGCCTTGTACCACAATATGGGCCTGTTTAAATGCCAGTGCTTCAACTTTCAGGTCCTTTGCGATGTGATCCATCATCATCTCAACTGCAAAGAATGTCTGGGGGGCCCCGAAGCCGCGGTATGCCCCGCTCGGGACAGTGTTGGTTTTGATTGCCCTGCCGTGTACCCTCAGATTATCCATTTTGTAGATACCGTTTGCGCAAATGATACCGCGCTGTAAGACAACAGCGGAGAGGGTAGTGTATGCCCCGCCGTCATACATCACGTCGATATCCATCGCTGTGATGCGGCCGTCTTTTACCGCAGCTTTATAAGTGCAAAGTGACGGGTGGCGTTTGCTGGTAAATTCCATGTCCTCGCGGCGGCCGAATATGACCCGTACGGGTTTTCCTGCTTTATGTGCGGCAACGGCAACCTGACAGGCGAGTATGGAAGGGAATGCCTCCTTGCCGCCAAAACCGCCTCCGGTGACATCCTGCTTGATCTGGACACGGCTTGCCTCGAAGCCCATGGCTTTTGCCACAGCACCGTGAACGTAATATGGACACTGCAGTGATCCATGCACCGTAATTCTTCCGTCATGAGGTTCGGCAATCATGCCCTGTGGTTCAAGGTACGCCTGCTCCTGACGGCCGGTTCGAAACTTCTCCGTATATACTTTGTCTGCTTCGGAAAATGCTTTGTCCACATCCCCTTTGCCGTAATGGTAATCGAAAAAGACAGTGGCATCCGGGTCTGAAATATCAAGAACAGGAGTCAGATCCTCATAATCGACTGTGATTTCAGACAATAAGCGCGCCACCTCGTCTTCATCGGGTCCGACCACCATCAGGATAGGATCCCCGATGTATTCAACCGTATCATCTACGAACACAGGTGTGTCGTCCATGACAATATGCACGCGGTTTTCTCCGGGGACGTCATTTTTGTCGACGGTCAGGTACCCCTCGGGCAGTACGGGAATATTCACCTTGAGAATACGGGCCCTTGTTTTTGAGGAATAAAATAATCTGCCGAAAAGAATCCCGTCAGTGGAGTAGTCGGCGACATACAAGGCCTTTCCGTTCATTTTGGGAAGATGATCTTTTTTGGTCACAGAATTGGAAATGTTCATATATTACTACCTCCATCTTGTAGCAGCCGGCATGGTTTCTTCAATTATTATTCTTTCGGTTTCTTTTTGTAATATGTTTCCTGCAGGGGAAGTGCGTTCCTGAATTTACCGTCCAGCCTGTAATAAGCGTGGGCACAGGCCGGCGCTGTAGGAATCAGGCATAACTCCCCGACACCTTTGGCACCGAATGCATACTGCAGTTTGTCGCCGGGTGCCTGTACGAGTTTTACTTCAATGGAAGGAACATCCGTAGCACGCATTAATCCTAAAGTGCCGAATTTAGCCTGGGGATAACCGTCTTTTACAGGGAAGTCCTCAGTAAGCGCATATCCGAGGCCCATAACGATACCGCCTTCAATCTGGCCCTCGACGGACTGTATGTTCGTCGGTGTTCCGACATCATAGGCGGCGGTAACCTTCTGCAGCCTGCCTTTTTCATCCAGGACAACAACCTGCGCCGCATAGCTGTAGCTTACGTGGCTGACAGGAAATTCCTTATCGGATCCCATCGGGTCCGTGACAGCGGAGAATTCACCGAAAAATTCTGCGCCCTCAAGGTCAGTAAGGGTTTTGCCGGATTTTAGTTCAACGCTGAGTTTTTCTGCGGCACGTCTGGTGGCTTCCCCGGTTAAAACTGTCTGGCGCGATGCTGTCGAAGTTCCGCTGTTGGGTGTGCGCACCGTATCCGGCCGTTCAACAAACGTCAGGGAAGGATCCAGTCCTGTTTCTTCACAAAGCATGTGAGTACACATTGTAGCAATTCCCTGTCCCATGCAGGAAGCGGAAGTACGGATATGGACGGTACCGCTTTCGATGGATAAGAGGCATCGTCCGGTGTCATTGAGACCTACTCCGGTGCCGCTGTTCTTGAAAGCACAGGCAATACCGGCATAAGGATTGCTTTCATATACATCCCTGACTGCTTCAAGGCATTGGGCCATTGCACAGTTGGGGTCTGCAATCTGCCCGTTTGGAAGTATCTGACCGGGGCGTATCGCATTCCGGTAACGAATCTCCCACGGGGATAGCCCGGCCATTTCTGCCAGGAGATTAATATTGTTTTCTGTTGCAAAACAACTTTGTGTGACACCGAAACCACGGAAGGCCCCAGCGACGACATTGTTGGTATATACGGAGATCCCGAGGATATCGATATTCTGATAATTGTAGGGACCCGCAGCATGTGTGCAGGCACGCTGCAGCACAGGACCGCCGAGGGACGCATAGGCACCCGTATCGGCAATCAGAATCGCCTTCATTGCGGTTAACTTACCGTTTTCGTCGCAGGCTGTAGTGAATTCCATTTCCATCGCATGTCGCTTGGTATGGTAGTTGAGGCTTTCCTGACGGGAGAACTTGACCTTGACCGGCTTTTTGGTGTACCAGGCCATGAGTGCGGCATGGTGCTGCACGCTCATGTCTTCTTTGCCGCCAAAGCCGCCGCCGACAAGTTTTGACTGGCAGTGGACCTTTTCTGCGGGGATGTCCAGCATATGGCAAATCTCGTGCTGCTCATCATACACGGACTGGGAACCTGTAAAGAGGAACAATCCGTCATCTCCGTCAGGCATGGCAATCGCACATTCAGGTTCCATGAAAGCATGGTCCGTAAATGGTGTTTTATATTTCCTGGTTACGACATATCTGGAGTTTTTGATTGCAAGATCTGCATTGCCACGCTTCAGAACTTCCTTGCGCATAACATTTCCTGAGGAGTGTACCAGGGGCGCATCCGCCTTCAGTGCATCGAGGGGGTTGGTTACAGGCGTTAGTTCCGTGTAATCCACTTCAACAAGGCTTACGATTTCATCAAGTGTTTCTTTTTTAGAGGAGGCGACAAGCGCGATTGCATCACCGATATACCTGGTTGTTCCTCCGACCGGGATCATTACATCCCAATCCTTGACAAGGTGTCCGATTTTCTTGTTGGGCACGTCATCGGAAGTTAAAATTCTTACACAATCAGGGTGGGAAAGTGCTTTTTCAAGATGAACCGCATTGATGACAGCGCGCGGATATCTGCTTCGTACAGCCTTGGCAAATATCATGCCTTCGACTACGACATCATCCGTGAATTCACCGGTGCCGAGGACTTTTTCCTCTGCGTCGACGCGCTTATACCGCGTGTTCATTTTTGCCCCGGTTGCATCCGCCGGAATAGGAAGATTTCTGCGAAAAAATTCTGCTGCACTCAGGATCGCTTCTTCAATTTTCTTATAACCTGTGCAGCGGCATATATTACCCTTAATAGCCTGTTTTACATCTTCAAGGGAGGGGTTCGGGTTGGAATCGATAAGGCTCTTCGCAGAAATGACCATACCGGGGATACAGTATCCGCACTGTACGGCACCTGCTTCTGCAAAACAGTGGACATAGACTTCCTTTTCACGTGCTGACAGGCCTTCCACGGTCAAAATGGACTTGCCTGCGAGTGTGCTCACTTTTGGAATGCATGCCTTTACTTTTTTACCGTCGATGAGGACGGTGCAAGTACCGCAGGCACCTTCACTGCAGCCGTCTTTTATGGAAATAATTCGAAGGTCATCGCGTAAAAAAGACAGAAGATTTTTGTCTTTCATAGCGGTTTCGTCTTTTCCATTAACTTGTAGGATGAACATATAGCTGCCTCCCTTTATAATGAAGTGATAATCTCATTATAGAAAGCGGGGCACCCATATGCAAATTATTCCGGAAAAGAACTTGCAGAGCATCTAATGATGCATTACAGCAAGAGGTATTTCACGGGAAAATCTGTCATAAAATGTTGGTTTCACGGAATAATCTGTTGAATTCACCCTGCGTGTAACAGAATATATTATCCTCAAATTGTTGATATGCTTCAAGAAATACAAACCCCTGTTCGTTTAAGTCTGTTTTGCCGCCGTGGCTGCCGCCCTGGCGTCTGATAAGGACGGGATAACCGAGTTCCGTCTCAAGGGTATTGAGCATATCCCATGCCTTGGCATAGGACAGAGCCATAAGATCGCACGCGCTGCGGACGGAATGTGTATCTGCAATGAGAAGCAGAAGAAGCTTCATGCGGGAATTAAAAAACAAGGTCTCCTTTTCGATGCTGATGCGCATGAACGGATGCAGGATGGATTTATTATGAGAATGCAGATATGAGTTCAGCCGGTCAGGATTCCAGACGCTGCTGACAACACCCTCATCGTCTACTTCGATCCGTTTTCTGCGGCTTTCCATGGAGGCCACTGCGCCCCGCAGACCATTTTCACCCGTGTATGCGAGGATTTCGGGTATGACCCCGGAAGAGAGAAGGACAGGGTGCCCTCCGGTCTGCCTGTAGGTGGGGGTGACAATTTCATAATCCGTATTTATCAGCAGTTTAAGGGTATAAGGTGTAAACATCGGCACATTCACCGGGGCAAATGCAACACGGTCACATTTATCCTGCAGATAGGAGAGGCCGATTTTGACCGACTCGAACAGGGAAGGGGCTTCACTGTTCGTGTTTTGCAGAAAAATAACGCCGTAATCCGACAGTTGGGATTTAACCTCATCCTCTTTTGCACCTGTTATGATGACGATCGGAAAAATGCCTGCTTGCTGGAATGTCAGCACAATGCGTTTGACGATCGGGATCTGTCCGATCTGCAGCATGGGGAACGCATCTTTTTTACTGGCTGCTGCGATTATTCCGCCGACACGGCTGGTCTTCATTCGTGTCACGACCTTCCTGTAACATTTTTCCATGTTACAAGTAAAATATATCATGGAAAGGAGAAATACTATATTATTATATAGGAAGGTTAAAAATTTATACAAACCGTAATAGAAACTTTCCGGATACCTGATCTCTTTTGATTGATGATGAAGGAGGTATTTATGATTTATAAAGAATTACCCTATGTGGCCAATCCGGTTTCCCGTATTGTTTTTGGATGTGCGGTTGAGCCGATGCTGCAGGGCAAAGACATTTTTGAAACACTTGACATGGCATATGATGCGGGAATAAACACTTTTGATACCGCTGCAAATTACGGGCTGAGTGAAGTATCCCTCGGAAACTGGCTTACATCACGAAAGCTTCATGATAAAACGGTTATTATCAGCAAATGCTGCCATCCTGAACAAAAATATAACAACGGAGCAGACCGGGTGACCCCGGAGGCGATTGAGCAGGACTTCTTACAGTCTGTTGAACGTCTTGGGACGGAGCATATCGATATATATTTTCTGCACAGGGATGATTTGAAGGTTGATGTCGGCCCTATTATCGAAGCCCTGAATAAGCTGCATTCTCAGGGGAAGATCGGTGCATTTGGCGGGTCCAACTGGACAGTCAGCCGCATCCGGCAGGCGAATGATTATGCAAAGAGCCATAACCTGGTGCCCTTTACAGTTTCCAGCCCGAATTTTGGCCTTGCCGATCAAATCGGTGATCCATGGGAAATGGGGGGCGGCTGCGTCACAATTTCAGGCCCGAATAATGAAGCAGACCGTGATTGGTACAGTAAGAACAAAATGCCTGTATTTGCCTACTCCAGCCTGGGGCATGGTTTGTTTACCGGAAGGATAAAAAGCTTCCAGGAAGAACTGGCAGCGGAGTTTCTGGACCCGGCAGCGGTTAAGGGGTATTGCTGCCATGAGAACTTTGAACGTCTTGCCAGAGTGGAGATACTTGCGGATAAGCTTGGATACTCCGTTCCGCAGATTGCCATTGCCTGGATGCTGCATCAGCCGATGGAAGTGTTTTCCCTTGTCAGCTCAATGAATGAGGTGAATATCAGGAAAAACATTGATGCATTGGATATTAAACTTAGCCAAAAAGAATGTGACTGGCTTGATTTGAAAACAAAAGTCATTTAAACGTACTATTCGCAGTCAGGATAGGACGATCAAATCTCTTTCCTGAAATCCTTCGGGGTCAGCCCTACACTTTTTTTGAACATTTTCGTGAAGTAATTGTAATCAACTATGCCGACACGCGAAGCGACCTCGTTGATTGGAAGGGAAGTAGTCTGCAGCAGATTTTTAGCATTCTGTATGCGCAAGTAACGGATATACTCAGCAATTCCCATACCGTAATTCTGCTCGGCAATATGGAACAGCTTTGTTCTGCTGACATTGAATTGCACGCAGAGGATGCTGCTGGATAAATCATCGGAAAGGTGTTCGGAAATATAAGCATCAATTCTCAAAGGAAGACTGTCGCGTTTCAATAAGGCCAGATGGGAAACACAAAGGTATGATGCAACCGTTTCCATAATCTGGAGGGCAGCAATGATATAATCATCGGAAAAGATTTCCGTGTTTTTAAATGCCGCCATAAGAGCATCCGTATCGATGGAATAGTCCCGGCAATTCTCCGATATATGAAGCCAGCCAGTGTAAAAATCCGGATACTGGGAGATGTGACCGAAAAACAAATATCCGATAACGATATTTTCGATTCGAATAGGTGTAATCGCCTCCGTGAGGCCGGCATGGCATGTATAGATAATGGGCTTTAATGTCTTTTTTGCCTTCAGGCATGCCTTTTGATCGCAAAGAAGGCAATTCGTCATCGCACGTTTGTCCGTTCGAATAATTGTACAAAAAGGGGAAATATCCGGCGGATATGAGACAATCTCATTAAAACTGTCGTCAAATACGGTAATCCGTATTTTTGTGAGAATATAAAAATGACGAAGCAGGATTTTCAGATTGGCAACATCGAAAATGGGAGCCATTTTTACCCTCCAAAACAAAAACGCTATTTGTAAAACAAAACGCACTATAAGAATAGCGCATAAACAAGGATAATAAAAGGAAAACGGAAGGTCGGACAGATGAATAAGAAAGCAATTATGTATGGCGGCGGCAATATTGGCCGTGGATTTATCGGCGCACTTTTAAGCCAGTCCGGATATGAAGTGACTTTTGTGGATGTTGCGGAAGGTGTGGTCAACGCACTGAACAATGACCGGAAGTATCCTGTCCGTATTGTATCCAGTACAGGCTATGAAGATATTGATATTGAAAATGTACTGGCAATAAACGGGAAAAATGAGGATGATGTCGCCCGGGCCATTGCGAATACTGATATCATGGCGACAGCAGTGGGCGCCAATATACTGAAATTCATTGTGCCTAATATTGCTGCGGGACTGCGCAAAAGGTTTACGGAAACGGACAGGCCGCTCAACATTATTATCTGCGAGAATTTGATGGATGCCAACAAGATATTGGAATCAATGATCAAGACGCATCTGACCTTCGAGGAGTGCCGGCTTTTTGATGAACGTGTTGGGCTCGTGGAAGCGTCCATAGGACGTATGGTGCCGGTGCAGACAGAAGAAATGCAGGATGGAAATCCGCTTCGTGTATGTGTGGAACGATATGGCTTCTTACCTGTGGATAAGGAAGCCTTTAAAGGACCCATTCCGCAAATCATGAATATGATTCCCTCCGAGCCTTTTGATTATTACATTAAGAGAAAACTTTATATTCATAACATGGGCCACGCAACCTGCGCATATTTGGGATTGTACCTGGGAATCGAATATATATATCAATCGATAGATGTGCCGGAAATACGTATTGCCGTGCAGAATGCCATGCTGGAAAGTGCCATGGCACTGTCGAAGAAATACGGAATTGAAATGGCGGATATTATGCTGCATATCCAGGATTTACTTGGCCGTTTTACGAATGCAGCTTTAAAAGATACCTGTAAACGTGTGGGCGGGGATCCCAAAAGAAAATTGTCTCCTGCCGACCGCTTAGTTGGTTCAGCTGCGGTCTGCATTGAGCAGGGGATTGAGCCCGTTTATATCTGTATCGGAACAGCCGGGGCGGTCTACCAGTACCTCATTGAAAATGATATGGAGCAAACAGAAGAAAACGCATGCACGGTACTGTACGAATTATCCGGACAGGCGGAAAACAGTCCGTTATTGTCTCGTATTTTGCCTTTATATAATATGTACCGGAACCAACAATCAATTAAAGAAATACTGCAGGCTGCCGATATGATCAATCAAAAACATTTGAAGGAAATTGTGTAGGATGAAGCGTCATATTCAGTGCGGTGATGCTTTTTGAACTTGTTTCGTTACAATGACATCACTTCCTGACCCCAGGATATTTTTGACAACAACCTGACCGATCTTCGCCGGTGCTTCTATACTGATGTGCCGGAGCTCTTCGATTACATCCATCATCCTGTCCCGGGGAACAGGTGCCGACAGCCGGACGCTTACAATAGGCATATTACCGCCGGATACCCGGACAGAAGACGTCACGATTCTCTGCGGGTTTTTCAGTTCGTTTTCAACATAAGCTTTGCCTCTTTCGCAGTTTGCCCCGTTGATTTCAAGAATAACCGGTTCTTCGTCCGGTCTTTTGTCCGGATATCCGAATGGATTTCGTGTCGTTACTTCGATCTCACAGCCGACCGGACAAATTATGCAGGTAAATATTCTATTCATGCTCTAACACCACCTTGATTTTTTCCAGACTGACCAAATCAGCTGCGCAAACCGGAATTTGTATCATTTCGGCGGGAATTGCCTTTGGAAGCCTGGCCTCCCTGATGACCGTGTCACCCTGCAGTAAAATGATTTTGCATTTTTTTACCGGCTCCCTGACACGAAGGGATAAAATACAGTCTGACCGGCCGGTGATATGCTGCGGTACGGTGAAAGCAATATTCAGGTCAGACTCAATCGAGATTCCTGCTTCCGGCAGACTGGTTTTTTCGAGATACAGGGAGACTGAAGCTGCCAGACGTTCAGCTTCCAGTGATACAAAATCAACAAGGTCGTGGACCTGAAGGACATTGCCGGCAGCAAAGATGCCCTTTACTGACGTCTGGTAAAATTCGTCAACTATTGACCCGTGCGTGCGCGGGTCGATTGCGGTCCCGGCCATTTCAGATAATTCATTTTCCGGGATCAGACCAACTGAGATAATGAGTGTGTCACAGGCATAGTCTTTTTCCGTACCGGATACAGGCCTTAGGTTTCCGTCGACCTGGCTGACGGTTACACCTTCGAGCCGGTTATGCCCTTTAATGTTGGTAATCGTATGACTTAAAAAAAGAGGTATATGAAAGTCGTTGAGACATTGCTCAATGTTGCGCGGCAGACCGTTGGCATGGGGCTGTATTTCAAAAACAGCTTTAACCTGTGCTCCTTCAAGAGTTAGCCTTCTGGCCATAATCAGGCCGATATCGCCTGATCCGAGGATGACGGCAGTCCGGCCGATCATAATGTTTTTCAGGTTCATATAGGATTGGGCAACACCGGCGGTATACACGCCTGCCACCCGCGACCCGGGTATGAGGATCGCTTCACGGGTCCGCTCACGGCAGCCCATTGCAAGTATGACTGCCTTCGCCCGATATGTGGTCAAACCGTTTCCGGAAGCTGTAATCACTTCCTTTTGAGGTGTGATTTCCAGGACAGATGTATTCGTCAGGCATTCAATTTCCTGCGCTTTTGACTGCTCGATAAAGCGTGCAGCATATTCGGGACCGCTCAGCGATTCTTTAAAGCGGAACAGCCCGAAACCGTCATGTATGCATTGCCTGAGAATCCCGCCGGGTTCTTTTTCACGTTCAAGAATGAGAATATCGCTGACACCCAGGCGCTTCAGTTCAATAGCAGCAGCCAGGCCGGCAGGTCCGCCGCCGATTATAATGACATCGTGAAGTATGGTTTCCGGCAGCGTCTGCATGGTGGATCCCATTGGATTCATACTTGGAATTTGTGATTTTATCTCTTTCATATCTCCCTGACTCTCCCGAAAAACATGTTTGAAGATTTACGGGCATAGAGAACCTCCTGCGGCTTGAGGTTTTTCTCCTGCATGAGAAGTTCTGTAATCCTGGTCTGGCAGTAACCGCCCTGGCACCGGCCCATCATAGCACGTGTACGTACTTTGATTCCGGCTAAAGTGGCAACACCCAAGGGATTATGGATAGCCGCCAGGATTTCAGCCCTGGTGACCGTCTCGCAACGGCAGATGATTTCACCGTAATCCGGATCTGCCTGGATCAGGCTGCGCTGCACATCCCTGGATTGATCCCTGAAGCACAGGAGGGAATGGCGGTGCGGGTCAAAATCAGGCTTCTCCCTGAGATTCTCTTTTTGCCCGATCATATTGATAACCAGACGTGCAATCGGAATAGAGCTCGTAAGGCCGGGGGATTCAATTCCTATCAGGTTAATTGCCCCCGGGAAAATATCCCGCTCTTCAATAACAAAATCCGCATATCCGCCTGAATTTTTACCGGTAAGCTTCGGGCGGATACCTGTGTAGCTCCGGATAATCGAATTTGCCTGCAGCCTGGGAAATATCCGCGCACCGTCTTTTATCAGAAGATTTGAGACTTCCTGTGTTGATGCATAATCATCTTTTTCGTCAATATATTCCGCACTTGGACCAATTAGAATTGTTCCATCGACTGTCGGTGTCAGGTGAATGCCTAGCCCGCCTGCTTTTGCATTGGGGACCGGATATGCCGGCATCGTAAGATACGGACCGAGTTTACGGTCAAGAATGAAGTATTCGCCCCGGCAGGGATAAATCGTATAGTCCTGATTGCCCAGCATGCGGGCAATTTTGTCGGAATATAATCCGGCACAGTTAATGACCCATCGAGTCCTGAAGCGGCCGTGATTTGTCTGGATTTCATATTCAGGCTCAGGTTCGGATCTGCCGGACAGATTCCGGCCGGATCGAAAAATATCCGTAACTTCATGGTCGAAAAAATATGCCGCACCATTTTGGTGTGCGTTTTCTGCAAGGGCTATCGTGTATAAAAAAGTATTAAGGATTCCGGTCATCGGTGAATATAAAGCGAAATTCCCTTCGATATTTGGTGCCAGAGACTTTATTCTGTCACGGTCAACCAGCTCAAGTCCGGGACAGCCGTTCTGATCTCCCTGATCCTTCAAAAAGGTAATGCCGGCAAGGTCCTCATTATCGAAGCCGACAACGAGCTTGCCTGTGCGCTTGAATGGAATATCCAATTCATGTGCAGTCCGGTCAAATCCCGTATTGCCTTCTACACAGAGTTTTGCCATCAGGGAGCCTGGTTTATTATTGAAACCGGCATGGAGGACAGCAGAATTACGTCCGCTTGTTTCCGTACATACATCCAATTCCTTTTCCAGAACAGCAATAGTAAGCTCGTACCGGGACAACTCCCGTGCGACCGCACTGCCGATAACGCCGCCGCCGATTACAATGCAATCATAAATCTGTGTCATATTCTCTCCAAGATTCACCTATGGATTTCAGCGAAGAACCGCATTGATGAATAGTCCCTCGATATTTTGCCGGAACCGTATAATTTTGCTTCAGTATAGCATTTTGCCGGGTAGGAGTCAGTGTATTTTTGAGGCGTAATATGCGTTACAATTTATTTTTATTTTTATGTAAATTGGTAGTTGCAATTCGCAGAAGACAGTATATAATGAAATTAAGATTAAAACCATTACAAATAAGAAATGAATACAAAGATGTTACAAACGGACTGCAAAAATGCAGGCCGATGATATATTGAACAGAAAAAATACAAATATAAAGCTGATTCTACACGTATATATGATTATTTACTGACGTACCGCATTTAATAATTCAGATCATAAATGACTGAAAGTGCGGCGGAGGAATACGTGTATAACCGGTTCGTGAGGGTGAATATATGGAAAACACAAAATTTAGAAAAGGATACTTATTGGGTATAGCCATGTAGGTAGCTGTATTTGCATTTAGTTCTTATGCGGTTCTGGCGACAAATGCTCCTTCGGGAAACACCTATTCGGATCACAGCGGTAACTACAGCGGCGTATATAAAGTCGATGGTTACGCGAACAAGACAGTCTATTTTAAGGCCGACCTTACAGTTAGTTCGAGCCCTACAAGCAGATTCATCGTATTCACTACAACGAGTCAAAAGTTTGTTTCATTTACGGCAACAAATGTATTGGTATCAGGGATTTATGTAAAAGGCGGGGATGGATACAGGCTTTACAGTTATAACCCGGATGTTAGTTCAGCCAGTAATTTGAGGGCTCCCTTGAATGGCGGCGGAAATATTCCTGACATTTCGCATTATGGACTGGTATGCCTGCCGTCGATCGTCATTGTTCCGCCGACTGAGACAACAATGCCGTCGCAGACGACGAAATCAACAGAAGAAACTGAACATTCACAGACAACGGCTCCTTCGGAGACAACGGCTCCTTCAGGGACAACGGCTCCTTCCGAGACAACAGCGGCTTCCGAGACAACGGCTCCTTCGAAGACAACAGCTGCGACAACGGCTCCTTCAGGGACAACGGCTCCTTCAGGGACGACAACATCAACAACCGCTGCCTCAACTTCTTCAACAGGTGAAGTACTTGGAGCTTTCCGCGATGCAACAACCACCACCTCGGCACCAACCACAGCACCGACAACCAAGTCTGAAGTACTTGGTGTATCGAAGACCGGGGAATCAGCATCTTCCATGACCCTGGGTGCAGGAATTGTATTACTGGTAGCTTTTGGAGCAGTAGGTACAGTGTATGTGCTTAACCGCAGGAAAGGTCAGGGCTAATAGGACCTGAACAGTAAAATTGAATAAATACTTACAGAGGACTCCTCAAAAGGGAGCTCCTTTTTTGCGGCTTGAATACTTGTATGATTTGTCGGAATTTGGAGCACATTTGGTTGGATCACAAACAAATTCAAGTAGAGTTTTAATTTCATTCCAGTTGGAAAAAAGCTATAATATGATGAGATAAAAAATAAGGGGGATCAGCAGATGAATGTAGATCAGGCAGCAATGCTCGAGACATTGGATCAGGAAAAAGAGATCCAGTTTACAAAATTCACAAATGAGGATGCCTGGGAAATAGGAACCTTGATGATCGAGGCAGCCAGGGAACGTTCACTTGCTATAACCATCGACATTTGCCGAAGCAGCCAACAATTATTTCATTATGCGATGCCCGGGACAAACCCGGATAATGATGAATGGATCAAAAGAAAAAACCGGTTGGTCGGGAGATTTTTTCACAGTTCATTCTATATGGGCTGCTATTACCGGAATTTGAATACTACAATAGAAAAGAATTCACTTCTGTCGGAAACTGAGTTTGCACCTCACGGCGGTGCATTTCCCCTGACCATCAAAGGAGTCGGCATAGTCGGCACATTTACCGTATCCGGTCTTGCACAGAAAGAGGACCACGATTTTGTCGTAGGTGTACTTCGGCACTATCTTGCAGGGGGAAAAGGATAAAAATAGAAATTGCCAGTAAATTCGAATGATATAGGAGGAAATAGTATGGCTATAAATGCAACCTTCTATTTAAGCAGAATCCTGGGCAAACGCCTATATTCGGAATACGGTTTGAATCTTGGAAAAATTCAGGATATTGTGGTAAACATTGGGTATAAGCGCCCTAAAGTAGTAGCCCTGGCAGTTAAGTCGGCGAAGGGATCCGTACTGCTTGATTTTGAAAAAATTCATGTCGAAGAGAACAAGGGACAGTATTCGATGATCTGTTCTGAACCGATTCCTTATATCCCCGATGAATCCCGCTGCATGAGGCTTGGAAAATCTGTTCTTGACCGGCAGATTGTTGATATTGACGGCCGCAAAGTCGTGCGGGTAAATGACTTAAGGCTGATGGTGCTGAAAGACGGCACGTATCTGATTGCCGTTGATGTTGGCATGGAAGGACTTTTGCGGCGGCTTGGTGTGGCAAAACAACTGATATGGCTTTGCAAACCGTTCAAAATCCGCATTCCCAACCATCTGATCATGTGGGATGAAGTTGAAACCGTTGATACCGGGCATGCCGGAATCCGGCTTTCAACCGAATATTCCAACATTGGAAAGCTGCACCCTTCCGATGTTGCAGATATCATTGAAAGCCTTGACTGGAATGCACAGATCGCAATTTTCAACTCCCTTGATCACGAGAAGGCCGCCGATGTGCTGGAAGAACTTGAGCCCAAAACGCAGGCGACAATGCTGAACAGAATTCCTCTCGAACACGCCGCCGATTTGCTGGAATCCATGCCGTCCGATGAGGTTGCGGATATCCTGGACGGGTTGAATGACGAGAAAGTGCAGGCGCTTCTCGACGAGATGGAAGATGAGGCATCCGATGAAGTCCGGGAACTGATGGAATACCCGGACAGTTCCGTCGGTAGCATTATGTCCAAGGACTATATTGCCTTTAATAAGAGCCAGACAATTGAAGATGTCTTTGTCGTGCTTCGTAAATTGCAGCCGGAGGCTGATTCGATTTATTACTTGTACATTGTGAATGATTCCGAGAAACTAATCGCTACCGTTTCGCTGAGGGATCTGATCATCTCGGAACCATCCGTACAGCTGAGTACGATTATGAATACGGAAGTTTTCTCGGTCCTTGTTTCCGATCCAATCAGTTCAATTGTTGAAAATATTGATAAATACAATTTGCTTGCTGTTCCTGTGACGGATAATTTCGAACGGCTTGTCGGTATCGTCATAATTAATGATGTAGTATTCAATCTGATCCGGACAAGGAAAAGAAGATAGAAGGAGGACACATCGTGACGTTTGCCAAAGTCAAAAAGTCAAGATTTATCGTTAACCTCTTTTTGTTTCTCGCTGTCCTCGGACCCGGCATCATCACCGGCAGTGTAGATAATGATGCCGGCGGTATTACAACTTATTCAGTTGCAGGTGCAACCTATGGATACAAGCTGCTTTGGACACTGATCCCAGCCTTTGTCGTCCTGTTTGTCGTCCAGGAAATGAATGCACGAATGGGTATTGTTACCGGCAAAGGACTAGCGGATTTGATTCGTGAGACAGCCGGCGTGAAATTGACATTCTTTATTTTTGTAGGTCTTCTTATTGCCGATATTTTGAATACGACTACAGAATTTGCAGGTGTCGCCGGCAGTATGCAGATCTTCCATGTCAGCAAATACATAACTGTGCCCCTTGTAGCCATAGCTGTCTGGATACTGGTGGTAAAAGGCACATACAAAATCGCGGAGAGAATCTTCCTGATATTCAGTCTGGCTCTTTTGTCGTATATCATTTCAGCCCTTTTAAGCCATCCGAACTGGAATGAAATAGGAACATCGATTGTTCGTCCTGATTTTTCAGGATACAATGCAAATATGTTCGCGATGGTTATTGGTATTATCGGTACGACAATCGCACCATGGATGCAGTTTTATATGCAGTCCTCCGTCATTGAAAAAGGACTGACAATTAAAAACTATAAATTCACGGTTCTTGATATACTTGTTGGCTGCATCGCAACCGTAACCGTCGCATTTTTTATCATTGTGGCGTGTGCATCAACACTCTTCGTTAGCGGTCATACCATTAAGGACGCCAGTGATGCTGCAGATGCGCTTGCCCCGCTCGCCGGACAGTTCGCCTCAGAGGTATTTGCTTTCGGACTTTTCATTGCCTCCATATTTTCTGCAACTATCCTGCCGGTCGCCACGGCTTTCTATGTGTGCGAGGCCTTCGGGTTTGAAGCGGGAATTGATAAAAAATGGAAGGAAGCACCTCAATTTTACTGGCTCTATACGATCATCATCGCGGTTGGCGCCGGAATAATCCTGATTCCAAATGCACCGCTCATTAGTATTTCGCTGTGGTCACAGCGA
>Ga0209124_10000165_pt1 | contig 49511 bp, 41 predicted proteins | sample BarGraIncu01122A_FD_184502 | JGI IMG/M metagenome (GOLD analysis project Ga0209124, IMG submission 184502) | Arctic peat soil microbial communities from Barrow, Alaska - Barrow Graham LP Incubations 011-22A (SPAdes) (version 2) | ecosystem: Environmental > Terrestrial > Soil > Wetlands > Peat...
TAATTTTCATCCGCAACGATGTTTTTCACCTAAATAAGTGAAAAATAATCAATCGGGCAAGCTTTGTAAGCATTGATTTTACAGGGATTCCCGATTTTTATTACTTTTCTTTTGCGGAGTTAAGGTTAGATCAAAATATATCAAATCAAAACATCTTTATTCTTTTTGATTACAGATTTTTTATTTGTAAACTCGCAATTCCGAAAATTAGACTATCGAATGATCTCGCATGTCAGTTTCGTTATTAGTTTTTGATTGTTTCGGCTTAAATACTAAAAACCAATAATTTAGAATCAACTTATGGAAAATTCAGGAAAATTGAAAACCGTTAAATTTTACAGCGGTGTAGTGACTCCTTTAGAAATGCACAAAGTGCGCGTGGTTCAAAAACTGAACCTTTTACCTATCGAAGAACGCAAAGAGGCCATTTTTGGCGCTGGGTTCAACACCTTCCTGCTTCAAAACAAAGATGTTTATCTCGACATGCTAACTGATTCTGGCACCAATGCGATGAGCGACAACCAGGTTGCAGCTATGAGTGTTGCCGACGATTCGTATGCCGGATCGGCCAGTTATACCAAACTCGAAAAAGCGATAAATGAAGTTTTTAATCAAAAATATTTTCTTCCAGTTCATCAGGGTCGTGCTGCCGAACACATTATAGCAAAGACTTTTGCACTTCCTGGAAAAGTTGTACCAATGAATTACCATTTTACAACCACTAAAGCCCACATTGAAATGATCGGTGGCGTAGTTGAAGAAATATATACCGACGAAGCACTGAAAATCAAGAGCGATTTTCCATTTAAAGGGAACATGGATATCAACAAGCTCAACAAGGTGATTGAAAAGTGGGGCGCCGAAAATGTAGCTTATATACGTTTCGAGGCCGGAACCAACCTGATTGGTGGCCAGCCCTTTTCGATGGCAAACCTGCGCGAAGTTTCTGCTATAGCAAAAGCTCACAAAATCATGTTGCTGATGGATACCAGTTTGATAAACGAAAATCTCTACTTTATTAAAATCCGTGAGGAAGGTTATCAGGATAAACCAATTAAAGATATTCTGCACGAAATGATGAGCTATACCGACTTTTCGTATTTTTCGGGACGCAAAGTTAGTTGTACCCGAGGTGGCGGTATTTGTACCAACAACCACGATATTTACATGAAAATGCGCGACTGGGTGCCACTCTATGAGGGATTTCTTACTTATGGCGGTATGAGTGTCCGCGAAATTGAAGCTATGGCCGTGGGACTTAATGAAACGCTCGATTTCGATGTGATCAGTCACTCTCCTACATTTATCAAATATCTGGTTGATGCACTCGATAAAAAAGGCATTCCGGTAATCACCCCTTCCGGAGGCTTGGGCTGTCACCTCGATGCAGGTGGTTTTTTGTCACACATTCCACAAACGCAGTATCCGGCGGGAGCTCTCGCGGCAGCAATGTATATTGCATCAGGGATTCGTGGTATGGAACGGGGAACTATTTCGAGTGTTCGCGACGAAAATGGTGATGATATGCTTGCAGATGTTGAACTTCTTCGTCTGGCATTTCCACGCAGAGTATTCACTTTATCGCAGATAAAATATGCCGAAGATCGTATCCAGTGGCTCTACGACAATCGCGAGCTTGTTGGTGGATTGGAATGGACAGAAGAACCACCGGTACTCCGCTTCTTTGTTGGTAAACTAAAACCTATCGGCAATTGGGTTGACAAACTCGTGGCAAAGTTCCGTCAGGATTTTGGCGACAGCCTTTAGTTGACTGTTATAATATTAAAAAAATGCCCTGCAAACCGAAAGCTTGCAGGGCGCTTTTTTTTACTGAAAATCAATCTTCGTCTTACCTTTCAATTGAATGGCTTTTCCTTTCCATGCAAAAGTTCCAGTCAAACCTTCTGGCATGGTAACTTCGCCTTGAATCCCTTCTGTTCCTGATCTTTTCAAATCAAAAACAATCATTCCTGAAGGATGTGGCATCTGGCCTTTAATGAATTTCAATTCACCCAAAGCAGGTTCCATCCTGATGGTTTTAAACCCCGGAGAAGATGGCCTGATTCCAGTCACAGTGGCCAGAAAATCATAATTCGGACTGGCACTCCATGCATGACAATCAGATCGGGTTGGATCTTGTTTTTCGGCAAAAGTGGTCAGTCCATTGCGCAGCATTTCTTTCCACGGACCAAGAATTTCAAGGTAACGATCGGCAAGACCAGTTTTTTTCAGGGCTTGAGTCAGGTAGAAACGAAAATACAAAGTGGGCTGAATCAACTTCCGATCATTCATAATCTTTTCAACCATCGCTTTCTGTTCATTCTCAGGAATAGTGTTGGTCAAAACCCCAAAAATTTGCGCATGCATACTGAAATCGGTCTTTTCAGGAGTATCGGCTAAATATCCACGCGACGGATCCCAACAATTTTGATACACAGCTTTGGTCAGGTTTTGAGCCAGTTTTTTGTAATTTTCCGCCTTAACCGGTTGATTGAAATATTCAGACAACTCCGTTGCCCGTTGCGCTGCGTAAGCAAACTGCATGGTAATGATAGACGATTGTCCATCGTTTCCTCCACCTTTTGGTACGCCGCCAATCCGAAGATGATTGTCCCATGACCATTCATTGGCCCAATCAACAAAGTTCCAATATTCTACTTTGCCCAAAAGTCCGGTTTTTGGATCAATTCGTTGGGTAAACCAATTCAGAACCTGATCAATTCCATTCAGGAAGCCTGCCACAAATTTAGGATCGTCACGCAAAGTCCAGTAATCGTGCACCATATCAACCCAATACAACGAGAACGGTGGAATAATCTGCGGACTTGCCGATGGATAACGGCTTTGAGTCAACCCTTCATAAATACGCGATTCGTCGTAACTCAACAAAGCATTTCTTACCAAACGATCATCACCCGAAACATACAAGGAAATTAACGCCTGAATACGGGTATCGCCAGTATATTGAAGTTGCTCGTAATACGGACAATCGTAATATGTTTCGTTGGCACAAAGTCGGGCAGTTCTCCATCCGGTATTCCAAATCAATTTCAATTCAGGTTGATCAGTTTCAAAAACTGCATTTTCCTGAAGCGGATAAGCAGTAAATTCGCTTTTAAAATCATCAATTACCAGCGCTTCATCTTTGGTTTCAATTTCGAGTTGTAGATATTTCCAGGTTCGGAACCACAATGGACGAAACAGGCGGCTGGCACCACCATCAGGAAGAAAAATATCAGCATAACCTTTCATTTGTTTCCCTTCTATTTCGCTCCGGTTGCCTTTGTTTCCCTTTGCATCAAACAACGATTCAGCATAAATCAGTCTTATCCGGCTTCCTTTTCCTTTCGAAACCATCAATTCAGGATATCCGGTGGTCAGGTTTCCCTGATCGAATAAAACCGTCAGTTTCTGATTTGCCGGAATCGTCCATTTTGCTTTTCCCTGAAGAAATCCTTCAGGAATGACGGTGGCTGAGCTTGTCGAAGCCGAAGCCCGTCTTATACTTGCAAAACGCTGCTGTTTCTGTTCCATCTGAGGAATACATCGCGGAGTCAATACCCAGTTAATATCAGTCCCAAGACCATGTGGATGACCAATATCAATCGTTTTTGATTTGCTCCAACTCTCATCATTGAAAGTTTCGGTTTCCCAATTCCATGGGTATTTGGCAGCGTCAACCCGGTCGCATGAACCAACCACAATAAATGTATTGAGTTCTTTGGCATCAGCCGAAGCAGGTAAATAAGAACCATTTCTGATTACCCGCCAACTTGAATCAGTGTTGACCATTCCTTCAGCAGCCGTATTTCCCTGAACGATGAAAGCTGTTTTAAGCGAGAATTGTGCCCATGGTTTATCATCTCCAAAATTCCAGACTACTGCGGCCAATAGGTTTTTGCCAGGTTTTAGAAAAGGAGCAATGTTGATACTTTCGTAATACCAATGCGCCAGATCTCCCCGTGCCGGGCCAAAGCAAACGGCCTGTCCATTTACAAATAAACGATAGCGATTATCTGCCGAAACGTGGATGATAAATTCTGAAGGAACTGTTATCAGATTAAAGTTTTTCCTGAAATGAAAAACACCGTAATCGAGAACCGTTTCAGTTGGATGCGTGATCCATTGTGCATTCCAATGGTTGTTGAGTAAATCAGGATTGATTTTCTCTGTTGGAACCATCTGCGTTGGTTGTGCAACAACAGAAAATGCCAGAAATAACATCAAAATGATTAATAAATTTGATCGCATGGTTGGTTTGGTTGGTTTATAATTTAATGGAGGAAAATTACTCGAAAAGATTCGGATAAAGAATAGAAAATGTGATTTTCAATCGCAATCATTCAAAAGAATCAAAAACAAGAACTTCAGCCCTTCAATAAAAAAATAAACCCATCAATCCTTTTGAAAGAACAGATGGGCTTAATTTTTCCAACTATAATGATGGAAAAAATTCAACTCTGAAGCAATTAAAGTTTGCTCAGATCATCCTGAAGTTCAGCTTCTGCAGCCGCAACAACACTCATAAATTCAGCGACATAAGCCGGGTAGGCATCAATGTCTTCCAATTTTTGTGTTTTCAACTGCAATTCCTTTAGGCGTTGTCCCAAGTCATTCATGCCAAAAGTCATAACTGATGATTTGGCCTTATGGGCAATTTCTCCTAACTCTTTCCATTTCTTTTCAGCCAAATAACTGGTCATTCCATCTCTGAATTCAGGTAACTGATCAAAGAACATCTGAATGAATTCCCGCGTTATTTCTGCTTCTCCGCCAGTAATTTCGGTTAGGTAGTCTAAATTTGTGTACCGAGGTTGAGCCATTTTATCGTTTTTGAAATAATTTCTATCAATGCAATGTTACAAAAAATAATTATTCGAACCTAACATCACAAATCACATCAATAAAAACTAATATCTTTGCCGATGATAAATTTCATGCTTTGAACTTTAGCAATAAGCTATTTTTGTCCGATAAAAACTGAAGAAAATATATGCAAATCACAGCCTTAAATCAGATACACAAGCAAGCAGGCGCAAAAATGTTGGAGTTTGCCGGTTTTGAAATGCCAATTGAATATTCCGGAATCAAAGATGAACACATGACCGTTCGCGAAGCAGTGGGCGTTTTTGATGTTTCGCACATGGGCGAGTTTTGGGTGAAAGGTCCTTTGGCTCAGGAACTTGTTCAGAGGGTAACTTCAAACGACGTATCAAAACTATGTTTAGGTCAGGCACAATATTCTTGCTTTCCGAACGGAAAAGGTGGAATTGTTGACGATTTGCTGGTTTATTATTATGCTCCGGAAAAATATTTGCTGGTAGTGAATGCCGCCAACATAGATAAAGATTGGAACTGGATTGTTTCACAAAATACAAACGGCGCTATTCTTGAAAATTCTTCGGATGCCATTAGCCAGCTGGCTATTCAGGGTCCAAAAGCAACTGCGACTCTTCAAAAGTTAACCAATGTTGATTTGTCTGAAATAAAATACTACACCTTCAAAACCGGATCAATTGGTGGAATAGACGATGTAATTATTTCAGCTACAGGCTATACAGGTTCAGGCGGATTCGAATTGTATTTCAGAAATGCTGCAGCCGAACATCTTTGGAAAGTGATTTTTGAAGCAGGCGCCGAATTCGGAATCAAACCAATCGGATTGGCAGCCCGCGATACATTGCGCCTCGAAATGGGCTATTGCCTATATGGAAACGACATTGACGACACCACTTCACCTATCGAAGCAGGTCTCGGATGGATTACCAAATTCAACGGTCATCAATTTATCGACAAAGATTTTCTGCTGATGCAAAAGCTGGAAGGTGTTGATCGCAAACTTCGCGGATTTGAAATGATCGACCGCGGAATTCCGCGTCACGATTATGAGTTGACTGATCATGATGGAAATGTGATTGGCCGGGTAACTTCAGGAACCATGTCGCCGGTATTGAATAAAGGTATCGGAATGGGGTATATTAACAAGGAATATTCAGCTTTCGGAACAGAAGTTTTTGTGAATATACGCAACAAACAAGTGAAGGCTAAAATAGTAAAATTGCCGTTCATCAATCCAATCTAAAAAACATTCATCAAGGATATTGTGAACCTGTCGGTATTATTCCGGCAGGTTTTTTTTATTCAAAAATCAAAGTGAACTAAAAAAGGAACAGCAAATAATTTAGGCAATATTGCTGATTTTATGGTTGGATAATCATATCTCTTTAAATTTACTTTAAATAGGTTGAATTTGCTTTCAATCTGGTGGCAAAACCCATGGTTTTAATATATTTTTGCGGCGATTTAAAAAGTAAATCCTAACAAAAAAATAAAGACCATGACAATTAGCGCATTACAATCAGAACGGGCTAAATATCAGCCAAAACTTCCTAATTCATTAAAGTCTTCGGTAAAACTGGTCGAAGGTAAAAATACCGAATCGGTTGCCGATCAGACTGAGATTAAGAAACTTTTCCCAAACACTTATGGAATGCCTTTGATTACTTTTGAGGCTGGCGAAAGCAAGAAACAATATCCTGCTGTAAATGTGGGCGTTATTCTTTCAGGCGGCCAGGCACCTGGTGGTCACAACGTGATTTCAGGTATTTTCGATGGTATCAAAAACATTCATCCTGAAAGTAAATTATACGGTTTTCTTGGCGGCCCTGGCGGTCTGGTCGATCACCAATACGTTGAGCTGACTTCTGAAATTATTGATGCTTACCGCAATACCGGTGGGTTCGACATCATTGGTTCAGGTCGGACCAAACTCGAAGAAACTGCTCAGTACGACAAAGGAACTGAGATCATGAAAGAGCTAAACATCAAAGCATTAATCATCATTGGCGGCGACGACAGCAATACAAATGCCTGTGTTCTGGCCGAGTATTATGCAGCAAAAAACACAGGTGTTCAGGTAATTGGTTGTCCAAAAACAATTGATGGTGACTTGAAAAACGACATGATCGAAACTTCGTTCGGGTTCGACACAGCAACAAAAGTTTATTCAGAATTGATTGGTAACATAGAACGCGATGCCAATTCAGCAAAAAAATACTGGCATTTCATTAAGTTAATGGGGCGTTCTGCTTCTCATATCGGCTTGGAATGTGCTTTACAAACCCAGCCAAATATCACCCTGATTTCAGAAGAAGTTGAGCTTAAAAAGCAAACTTTGGGCGAAATCGTTGATTACATGGCCGGAATTGTAGCCAAACGTGCTGCAAATGGCGAAAACTTTGGTGTCGCTTTAATTCCTGAAGGTTTGGTCGAATTTGTTCCTGAAATGAAATCACTGATTTCAGAACTGAACGATTTGCTGGCTGAAGGTTCTGAAACAGAACAAAAGTTCAAAGCATTCACCAATAAAGCTGAAGGTCGCGCATTTGTTGCTGGAATATTATCGGCTGAGTCAGCCAAAGTATATACTTCTCTTCCTTCAGGTATTGCCGATCAGTTAACATTAGATCGTGACCCACATGGAAACGTACAGGTTTCACTGATCGAAACAGAAAAACTGTTGGGCGAGATGGTAAAAAGCCGCCTGAAAGAAATGAAAAAGACCGGCGAATTCAAAGGCAAATTCGGTACTCAGTATCATTTCTTTGGCTATGAAGGTCGTTGCGCTGCACCGTCAAATTTCGACGCTGATTATTGCTATTCATTGGGTTACAATGCCTCTTTCCTCATTGCTGAAGGCAAAACCGGTTACATGTCATCTGTTCGCAACTTAACGGCTCCGGCTGCTGAATGGATCGCTGGTGGTGTTCCTGTAACTATGATGATGAACATGGAACGCCGTCACGGACACATGAAAGCTGTAATTCAGAAAGCTTTGGTTGAATTGGACAGCGCGCCATTTAAATTTTTGGTAGCCAACCGCGAAAAATGGGCCATCGAAACTTCATTCGTTTATCCGGGACCTATTCAATACTGGGGACCAACCGAAGTTTGCGATCAGCCAACAAAAACAATCGCTCTGGAAAGAGCAAAATAAAAAGATCAATCAGTTTGATTCAAATAGAAAACCCCGGATGTCAATTCGGGGTTTTTGTATTTTATCTTCCTAAATTTCAGGAAGCATATTTTATGTTTCTGGCAACTGAGACTGCAAACTGAGACTCTTTTCTACTTCTTAACCAACAAATATTTCTCAATATTGTCGATAAACATTTTTTTCGTGTCTTCTTTTGACCTGCCAATTCCCGACATCATGACAGGTTTCCCGGTTGCCGGGATATATAAGAATGCCGGGATACCGCTTATCCCGAAAACCTGGGCAAGTTCCTGTTCCTGATCAGTATTGATTTTGAAAATCTGGATTTTACCACCAAATTCAGCTCCAACCTCTTCGAGTATCGGACCTGCAATTTTACACGGGCCACACCAATCGGCATAAAAGTCAATGATAGCAGGCTTGTCACCCAGAAATTTCCAATCTTTGGGCGATTTGGTATAATCCCAAACTTTCAGAAGAAACTGAGCCTTGTCAAGTTGTTCGTAACTTTTGATTCCTGAAGATTGTACTGTGGAGTTGCCACTTATCGCTTTGCTTGATCCGCTTTGTTTTGTGGCCGAATTTTGATTTCCGCAGGCGGAGAGAATTATCGCAGCAGAGGCCAATGTCAATAATAATCGTTTCATAAATATCAGTTTTATAATTATTTACACTATTTTTTCGATCGGTATTTTTATCACATACATCAATCTATATATATGTATATCATCAATTGCCATGCCAAAAATATTCTTTAATTCACATCGGCATCAATCAAAATCAAAACTGAGTACATTATCCCTTCCGAAGTTAAACTTTCAGATGACCGAAATATGAACTCACAGATACTTAACAAAAATCGACAATCAAATACAATTATTTGGTATATGTCCAGTTTATTATTTCGGATATATTATTTTTGCCGATATGAGGTCAATAAATCTACTATTCATTCAATTCCTTCTGATTTTAAGTGCTGCAAGTGTATTTGCTCAAAGCAATAATGCAACTTTATACGGAAAAGTTACCGACGAAAAAGGGAAACCTGTTGAGTTGGCCAACATTTCAATACGAAACTCAACAATCGGAACTGTTTCTGACCGCAACGGAGCATATCTTTTGCGCATTCCATCTAAAAAACCGGTTGCCATCGTATATTCAATAATCGGATATAAGCCCGCAGAAAAGAACATCACTGCCAGCGAGGAACAACGGGTTGAACTTAATGTAACAATTACACAAACTGATCAGGAGATTGGCGTAGTTGAGGTTACCGAACACCGGCGCAATAAGAACAACATGGATCGGATTGATTCAAAATACCTAACCAGCATTACCGATGCAGGAACAGGTGGAGTTGAAGCCCTGATTAAAACACTTCCCGGAGTTTCAACCAACAATGAATTGAGTTCGCAATACTCAGTCAGGGGTGGAAATTTTGATGAAAATTTAGTATATGTAAATGATATTGAGGTTTATAGGCCATTTCTGATTCGCGCCGGGCAACAAGAAGGAATGAGTTTCATCAATTCCGACATGGTTTCGTCGATTGAATTCTCCGCTGGTGGTTTCGATGCCAAATACGGCGATAAAATGTCGTCGGTGCTTGATATCAAATACCGAAAACCGACCGAATTTGCCGGATCGGCTACTGCAAGTCTTTTAGGTGGCTCACTACAATTGGAAGATCTCAGCAAAAACGGAAAATTTTCGCACATCACCGGAATACGCTATAAAACAAACAGATACTTGCTTGGAACTCTCGACGAAAAGGGAGAATATAATCCGCGTTTCATCGATGCACAAACCTATCTGACTTACAAATTCAGCAAAACATTTGATGTTTCGTTCCTCGGAAACATCGCTCAAAATCAGTATAATTTCATTCCTCAAACCCGAAAAACGAGCTTTGGCACTTTTAATCAGGCATACAATGCAACCGTTTATTTTGAAGGTCAGGAAGTTGACAAGTTCGTTACAAGTACTGGAGCATTGGTTGCAAATTACCATCCCGGAAACCGGCTCAATTTAAAATTCATTGCATCGGCTTTTCATTCGAAGGAAGAAGAGACTTACGATATTCTGGGGCAATATTACCTGAATGAATTGGAAAAGAATTTGGGCTCAGCAAATCTTGGAGACAGTGTTTTAAACATTGGCGTCGGAACCTTTCTGAACCATGCCCGAAATTACCTGAATGCCACTGTTTACAGTCTCGAACACAAAGGTGCGTACAATTCTGAACGTCATTTGCTGAATTGGGGAGTCAAGGTTCAAACTGAAAAGATTACCGACAAAATGAACGAATGGATTTTGCGCGATTCGACCGGATATTCAATTCCTTATAATGGTGATAAATTAGAGTTATATAGCACGACGAATACCGATAACAGCATGAATTCAACCCGGTTGACAGGATATTTTCAGGATACCTATCAAATACCTCTCGGCAAAGGATCTTTGTATGCTACAGGCGGACTACGATCTCAATATTGGTCGTTTTCGAATGAATTTTTATTGAGCCCAAGGGTCACATTACGATACTATCCCGACTGGGAAGCCAACTTTGTGTTCCATCTTTCAGGAGGAGTTTACGATCAACCTGCATTTTACAAAGAGCTGAAAGACAGGTATGGTAAAATTTACCCCAACACAAAGGCACAGCGGTCAACTCAGGTACTTTTTGGAACCGACTACATCTTCCGCGCCTGGGATCGCCCTTTCAAATTTACTTCTGAAATGTACTTTAAGTTGATGACTAATCTGATCCCATACCAGATCGACAATGTCAGAATCAGATACATGCCCGACCAAACTGCAAATGGATATGCCACAGGTTTGGATATGAAAGTGAACGGGGAATTTGTAAGTGGTATTGAATCATGGGCCAGTCTATCTATCATGAAAACCGAAGAAGATATTCTCAATGATGGTCATGGATACATTCCCCGACCTACCGATCAACGTTTCAGTTTTAGTGTCTTTTTTCAGGATTATTTCCCCGGAAATCCAACATGGAAAATGAATTTGACTGCGTTTTACGGTTCGCGACTCCCAACTGGGCCGCCAAATTCACAGCGTTATATGGACGTATTCCGAATTCCTCCTTATCGTCGAATTGATCTTGGGTTATCAAAAGTACTCATCAATAAAGATCATAAAACTTACCGGTACAAAGCTTTTGATTCGATTAAAGACATGTGGCTAAGTCTGGAAGTATTCAATTTGCTGGGAATCAATAACACCATTTCATATCTTTGGGTGGCCAATAACACTGGCGATATGTTTGCTGTACCGAATTATCTGACCAAACGGAAATTGAATTTAAAACTAACAGTCAAATTCTAATACGATGAAACTACCTATTTTTCAGGCTGATGCTTTCGTTTCAGGCCTGTTTAAAGGAAATCCGGCTGCTGTGGTGCCATTAACCGAATGGCTTACGGACGAAACGTTGCAACAAATTGCAATGGAAAACAATCTATCCGAAACGGCCTTTTTCATTCCCGAAGGCGATCATTTTCATATACGCTGGTTTACACCCATGACAGAAGTGGATCTATGCGGCCATGCCACATTGGCAACAGCACATATTCTTTATAATGAACTGAATTTTAAGGGAGAATCGATTTCTTTCAACAGCAAAAGCGGAATATTGACCGTCAGCAAAATGGAAGACAAGCTTCAACTTGATTTTCCGGCCGATTTTGTCAGGTTGGAAGAAAAGAACCCTGAATTTTCGAAAGCTCTGGGAGCTCAATCAATTGCAGAATTTAAAGGCAACACTAAACATCTGTTATTATTCGATTCAGAAGAATCAATCAGGAATATGAAGCCCAATTTTCATCTACTAAAACAAACAAATGCTCGTGGCATCATCGTCACCGCAAAAGGAATAACTGTCGATTTTGTTAGCCGTTTTTTCGCCCCCAAAGTTGGCATTGACGAAGATCCGGTGACAGGCTCAGCTCATACTTTATTGGTACCATTCTGGGCCAACCGTTTAAACAAAACCGAATTAACTGCATTGCAACTTTCTGAACGTGGCGGCCAGCTTTGGTGTTCGCTTGCTGGCGACCGGGTGCTGATTGCCGGGAAAGCCGTTACTTATTTGCGGGGCGAGATTGAGGTTTAAAACCAAATTTCTGCGAGAACTTTCTTTCCAACCACTTGTTTCTCTTGCATCTCAGAAACTACACGACATGCAAGACAAAAAATATACCAACGAACTGATTCACGAAACTTCGCCCTATTTACTGCAACATGCGCACAATCCGGTAAACTGGCAGTCATGGGGCGACAAAGCCTTGAATCAGGCTAAATCCGAAAACAAACTTATTCTCATCAGCATTGGTTATTCTGCTTGCCACTGGTGTCATGTAATGGAACACGAATCGTTTGAAGATACGGACGTTGCAAAGGTGATGAACAAACATTTTGTGTGCGTTAAGGTCGATCGTGAAGAACGCCCAGATGTTGATCACATTTATATGTCGGCAGTGCAGCTATTAACCGGGCGTGGCGGGTGGCCGCTCAATTGCATCACTTTGCCCGATGGTCGTCCGATATGGGGAGGAACCTATTTCCCGAAGGATAACTGGATAGAAACATTGGAATCTGTGGCCAGTTTTTATGCTCAAAATCCTGAAAAAACCGAAGAATATGCGGCGAAACTTCATCTTGGAATTGAACAGAATGCACTGATTTCAGTATCTTCAGGTCAAACTAAAACTGAGCCTTTCTTCCTAAATAACCTGATTTCGAACTGGCAAAATTTGTTCGATACCAAAAACGGCGGAACCATAGGCGCACCCAAGTTTATGCTTCCAAGTAACTGGCAGTTTTTGCTTCGCGCAGGGCATCAGTCTCAGGATGAAAAAATAGTTGCGCAAGTCAACCTGACGCTTCAGAAAATGGCCTTTGGCGGCATTTATGACCACGTTGGCGGAGGTTTTGCCCGATATTCGACCGATGAAATCTGGAAAGTTCCGCACTTCGAGAAAATGCTGTACGACAATGCTCAACTGCTAGGTTTATACGCCAACGCTTACAAAACCGATCAAAATCCAATCTATAATCAGGTAATTGAAGGGACCATTGAATTTTTGAAACGTGAACTACTTTCTCCTGAAAATGGGTTTTATTCCGCACTTGACGCTGATAGTGAAGGAGAAGAAGGCAAATTCTATGTCTGGACAAAATCGGAATTGGAGCAATTGATGCAAACTGATTTTGAACTTTTTAAAGAGTATTTCAATGTCAATTCCCTGGGATTTTGGGAATACAACCAATACATCCTGATTCGAACCGAAGAAAATACGGCGTTTGCAGCCACACATCATCTTTCAAAAATTGAATTGGAAAGCAAATTGAAAAACTGGAAATCGATGTTACTTGCCGAACGTGGGAAAAGAGTCAGGCCGGGATTGGATGATAAAATTCTGACATCCTGGAATGCCTTAACCATTTCTGGATTAATCAGTTGTTACAATGCTTTCGAACAGGAAGAATACTTGAATTTAGCCTTGAGAAATGCTATGTTCCTGAAATCAAAAATGATCGGGGCTGACAGTCGCCTCCTTCATTCGTACAATAACAATCAGGCAAAAATTGATGGCTTTCTGGAAGATTATGCTTTTGTAATTGAGGCATTTACTGCGCTATTTGAAAGTACAGGCGAAAAAAATTGGCTCGACGAAGCCGCCCGTCTGACTGAAATAACTATTGCTGAGTTTTTTGATGTTGAAAAATCATTCTTCAGTTTTACTTCTGCCGATCAGAAAGACTTGATTACGCGCACTTACGAGATCCACGACAATGTGAATCCGGCTTCAAATTCAGTGATGGCAAGGAACTTATACCGGCTTTCCTACTTGCTCAATCTTCCCAATTATTTAGAAATTGCGCAAAATATGCTTGATTTGGTCAGCGGCAACATGGCCAAATATCCATCGGGATACAGCAATTGGTCGCAACTTTTGCTCGATTTGACGGACGCTCATTTTGAAGCAGCGATTGCAGGTCCAAATGCAATCAATTTGCTGAAAGAACTTCAGAAAAAATATTTACCTCAGGTTGTTTTTTGCGCCGGGATTTCTGAGAATAATCTTCCATTGCTTGCAAACAGAATAATTGATGGGAAAACCCTGATTTATATTTGTCAGGACAACAGTTGCCAACTTCCGGTTGAAACGGTTGAGGAAGCATTGAAGCTGATATGAAAGATACTCGCAAACTCATCCTTTACATCGCCATGAGTCTCGATGGATTTATTGCCAAACCAGATGGCGATATCAGTTTTTTAACATCAGTTGAAAAGGAAGGTGAAGATTACGGTTATTCGAAGTTTATGGAATCAGTTGATACAATAATTCTTGGCCGCAAGACATTCGACAAAATCCTTGCGATGGGCTATGAATTACCCTATGGAAACCGGCCAGTCTATGTTGTAACCCGATCATCAAAATCTGATTCCGGCACTATCATGTATTATTCCGGAAATTTAACAGACTTGATTTCAAGCCTGAAAAGTTTGGAAGGAAAAAATATTTATTGCGATGGCGGTGCTGAAATCGTTCACCAATTACTTAAGTATGACTTGATTGACGAACTAATCATTTCAATCATTCCGGTTTTGCTTGGTGATGGAATTTCGTTGTTTAAAGATGGACTTCAGGAGAAAAAACTCCAAATTATGAGCGCAAAATCGTTTGAAAAAGGCTTGGTTCAGCTCCATTATATTCGGGTTCTGGATTGACAAATACCAACGCATTTTCGTATTTTGTCAGGCCAAAACCAATCTGAAAATTCAATGAAATCATTTCTCTTTATTCTTTTTTGCCTAATCAACCTTCATTCATTTGGACAAACCGACAAACAACTTCTTGAACGTGCATTGTTCAACCTTCCCAATGTGTCGTTTACCGATGTCAGCAAACCTGGCGATTCTTTCCTGACCTACGATTTATTGATCAAACAGCCGCTCGATCATCAAAATCCGGAGAAGGGAACTTTTCATCAGTTGGTACAACTTCGCCACAAAGGGTTTAGAAATCCGACTGTTATTGAAACAAATGGCTACCAACTGTCAAGAGGTAGAAACGAAGTAGAGAAAATGCTGGATGCCAACAACATCAGCGTTGAGTTCAGGTTTTTCGGCAAATCAGTTCCGGATTCAATGGATTGGCAATACCTGTCAATCATTCAGGCGGCAGCAGATCTTCATGCCATTAACCAGCTTTTCAAACAACTTTACAAAGGGAAATGGTTTAGTACCGGAATCAGCAAAGGCGGACAAACGACACTGTATTACAAGTATTTATATCCCGACGATGTGGATATTGCCATTCCTTATGTGGCTCCCATCGTCAATGCACAGGAAGACAAACGTATTTACACCTTTCTGGATACAATCGGGAAGCCTGAATGCCGTAAAAAGATATTCGAATTTCAGAAGTTTCTGTTGATGAACGAAGAAAAGGCGCTGGAAAGAATGAAATGGTACACAAAAGGAGCCAAACTCAAATACAGCTATATTGGCAATATTGCCAAAGCCTATGAATTAACGATTCTTGAATATCCATTCGCATTCTGGCAGTGGGGACGTTCATGTGACAGTATCCCGACTAACAAATCACTCGACACCTATTTAGACGAATTGCTAAAAACGTCGAAAATTTCCTTCTTTTCGGATGCTGAAATAAAAAAGGGTGCTTCTCATTATTATCAGGCTCAGGAAACCGGCTACTATAGTTACAATATTGGACCACTCCGGAAATACATCAAACAGTTTACAACGAATCCATCGGCTATTTTTGCACCAAAATCGGCTAAATCCAAACCATTCGACAACGACTTGTACCAAAATTTCCAGAAATGGCTCGATACGAACGGGAACAACATCCTTTACATTTATGGTGGTATCGATACATGGTCGGCAGCGCGGGTGCTGGTTTCTGATCAGGTCAATTCAAAATCCTTCCTCATTCCGGGAGCAAGCCATGGAACAGCCCAAATCAGGAATTTGCCTGAAGGCATGAAGAACGAGTTTGTTGGAAAGATTAAAGAGTGGACAGGATTGGATTGTAATTTGGATGTTTTGAAAAGCAAATAAATCATGAAACTATTTATCACTCAATTACTATTACTTTATTTAATCCAATCTTCTTTATTGGCGCAGCCCATAAAGCATTCGTTCGTTTGTACCGACTACACTCAGGGGAAAGTATTCATTATTTCAGAGGAAGGAAAGGCAATTTGGGAATATCCTGCGATGCATTGCAACGATGTATGGATGCTGCCAAGCGGGAACATTCTTTTCAATACCGGTAATGGCGTAAAAGAAGTAACCCACGACAAACAAATTGTGTTTCAGTATGATTCAAAAAGCGAAATCTATGCCTGCCAGCGACTGTCAAATGGAAATACGTTTATTGGTGAAAGCAACTCAGGAAAGTTGCTGGAAATAGCTCCTGATGGGAAGGTTGTTAAAACCGTCAGTTTGCTGAAAGACAGTGTTGATGGCGGATATGCCTTTATGCGAAATGCCCGAAAACTGCTAAATGGCCATTATTTAGTGGCGCATTATGGCCTCGATGTGGTCCGTGAATACGATGAACAAGGAAAAATGGTCATGGAAATCCAAGTCAAAGGCGGACCGCATTCAGTTGTAAGATTACCGGATGGGAACACGCTTGTTGCCTGCTCCGACCACAACGGCGAACCCAAAGTGGTTGAATTCGATCCTTCCGGAAAGATTGTTTGGCAGATATTGAAGAATGATCTTCCAGGTATTGAACTGAAGTTTATGACCGGATTGCAACGTCTTCCAAACGGAAATACAATAATGACAAACTGGTTAGGCCACAATCAGTTTGGGAAAGCGCCTCATGCCATTGAAGTAACTCGTGATAAAAAAGTTGTTTGGACATACAACGACAACTCATTCATTCAGACCATGTCGAGCATCCAGTTGATTGATAGCGGAAAAGACTTCAGCTTAGACGAAATCATGCATTAATTGGCTGATTTCAGGAAGGATTCAATCTTTCTGGCCTCTAAATCGGTAAGTCCGGCTTTAATTTTCATGTGTCCCATAATTATGCTCCACTGGTCATCACTGTATGTTGCGGGTGAAGGGGCATTGTGACAACGGGCACATGTCTCACCCCAAAGTTGTGCACCAGATTTATCAACGACATATTTCGGTGTTTTACATCCTGAGACAAAAACTGTTGCTGATATCGCAAATATGATAATGAAGGAGATTATTTTAAATTTTTTCATGATCGCCTTAATAGTTTTAGTTTAAAACCTGTAAATTACCTGCGCAATAAATTGGTTACCAGCATAACTTTGTTGTTGGTAAGCAAATTTAATGAGACAATCCCAGGCAAGCCAGTAATTAATCCCATAAGCCATTTGGTGTATACTGTTTCCTGCTGAATTAATCATTGCATTACCCCAAGGCGCGTCTGCAGGTGTTGTAAATTTTGAATAACGCAAAGCAAATTCAAAGTTATTTAGAAATTCAAGGTCAAAAGTTGTAGGACGAATACTTCCCTGAGCATACCAGGCAGAACTCTTGTTCGATTTAAAAGCGCCTGTTGAATCAAAGGTATATCTTGCCTGGTCAACATTCATGGTTTTATATTCACCGTAAACCCTGACAGTACTCTTCAAAGCTGCCAGAAAGTGGTAATAGCTAAGATCGTAAGCCATCCAACTAGCGCCTACCTTATTATAGACTGTGTGAATGTCGCCGGTTTTAGCTTTCTGAAGGGTAGATATTCCCAATTCGAGGCTAGAATTAGAAAATGGAAGGAATCCGACTCTACCCCCAAAAGCCATATCCTTGTTGTTATTCAGAAACCCTTCGTACTCAAAATTTCCTGCCATGGTGGAATCATTGGCAATCAGTTGAGGCCCGTTTGACATGTAGATGTCGTAATTGAGTTTCGAATATCCCATTTGTAGACCACCAACTATTCCTAAGCCAGTTTCAACCATCGGACCTATGCCACCATCACCAAAACCAACTGGATCGGTTGGGAAACGGTTGAGATATCCCTCTCCCGTCATACCACGGTAATGACCAAACTTCGGAAGGAAACGCCCTGCATAAACAGTCAGATCAGGCAATATTGAATAATTGAGGTGAACTTGTTCAAGACCGAAATCTACGACTCCATCTTTTGTTTCAATTTCTATTTCGGAAATGAGAAAAAGTTTTTCTCCAAGTCTTACCAGTGGCGCCAAATGAAATTTGATGTTTCGGAATCCAAGCTGACTTGAATCGGAAACAAACATTGCTTCTGCACCACCAGTGATCATGAGTTTCTTAGTTCCCCATATTGGATTGTTAATATCAGGTATAGAAGGAATACTGTCCTGCCCCATCGCATTATAACCCGCAAGCAATCCGAGGAAGACGATTAAAACATAAAATTTCTTCATGCTTTTTATTTTGAAGTGCCACTATTCTTTTGCAATTCACGGACATAATTAACCAATGACCAGCGTTGGTTATCAGTAAGCGGATAAGCTGGCATTGGAGCCTTGCCGTTTTTTATCTTCCAAAAGAAAGAACCATCAGAAGCTTGTTTATTCCGGTCGGATAAGAGATTTCCAGGTCTTGGAACCAAACTAACTCCAGATGGACCGTCACCTTTACCTTTAGTACCATGACACATCAAACAGTAGGTTGTGTAAAGATCAGCCCCTGCTTTCGCAGAATTTGCATCGTCTTTAACAGGATTCAAAATTTTATCGGCTTCTTTGGGGGCATTCCAAGTGCCAGTTTGTTGCATGCCGATCAATAAAAACACAATCAGGAATGTAATTTTCATAAAAAATATTTTTAGAATGATTTAAAAGTATAGTCAAATCAACAAACAAAAAATATTCATTTCTGTTCATTGTCAATCAGTTTTATTTCACCAAAACATTTTTTACCTATGTGTAAGTGATGATATTAATAAAGTCAACAAATCAGAACTTATGGTATAGGCTTTCTTCGAGATAAGGATGATTATTCGGCACGAGGTTGGCTTTTGATAAAGTGTTTGTAACCACCAAAGTAAACAAACCGAGGAACCCAAGATAAGTGCCGATTTCGAGCAACCCGAATTTGGCTTCGTGAACCACCGCAGGCCAGATGTAATAATAGAGTTCGGTATATTGACCAATCATTAACACCACAATTACCGGAAGTATATAAACTTTACTTCTGGAGGTCTTTCGCGGCATCAGGAACAGAAATGGAATGAACCAGTTGATAATGATATTGGCATAAAAAAGTACGCCAAAAGCGCCTTGTGATCGGGTAACAAAGAAGATGGTTTCTTCAGGAATATTACCGTACCAGATGAGCATAAATTCGGCAAAATTAAAATAGCCCCAAATAATGGAAAGCATAAAAATGTACCTCGAAAAGTCGTGCAAATGACTACGATTGAGCATTTTGAGATGACCAACTTTATTCAAAATGATGACGATAAGCGTAATGACTGTTGCAGCATGTAAAAAGGCGGCAATGAAGCTTTTTGCTGCAAACAAAGCGCTAAACCAGTCTGGCTCAAGCGACATGATCATGTCGATGGCAAAAAGTGTGAAACTGACAGCAATTATGAAAATGATGACCTTGGAGTATTTTTCAGACTGGTAAAAATAAGTCATACCACCTTCGGCATCTTCTTTCAACGATATTTTCCGCAGCAGACGAATCATGATAATCCAGAGGCTGAAGAACAGAACAACCCGAAAAAAGAAGAAAGGAACATTCAGATATGGAGCTTTATGGGCAAGCAATACGTCAGTAGCGGTAATTCCCTCTTTTGACCAATGGAACAGGGAATGCATTCCAAAATACATCAGCAGAAAAAACACCGCTGCAACCGGAACGTAGGAAGCCATGGCTTCAGGAATCCGTTTAAATGCTGATGACCAGCCGGATTGAGTAATGTATTGGATAGCGCCGAAGAAAGCAGCACCAATTGCAAGCGAAACAAAATAATAGTTGTTCAGCAAATAGTTCGCCCAGGCCCGTTCCGGATCAAGTACGAGCCCAATGATCATTGAAATGGCACCGATGCCTATCAACCCAAATAGTAGATATTTAAAGTTCTTTTGAACGACTAATCTCTCTTCCATGGTGTTACTATTTTTATTGAATTGAATATTGGTTATTGAAAATTCATTATTGGTTATTTACGAACCTTCGATGAACCTCGGACTCCAGACTTCCAGCTTCCGACTTTTATTGTTTGTGCAATACATTCTTGATATACATAGCAACTTTCCAGCGATCTTCAGGCCGAACCTGTGAACCATGCTGCGGCATCACGCCAAATCCGACCGTAATTACATGAAAAATCTCTCCTTCAGGATTATTCCTGATTTTAGCCGACAACAGGTTTCCCGGCGGAAATGGATACAATTTACTTGTAAAAAGATAGCCTTTGCCATCGCCTTTTTCGCCATGACAATTCATACAAAATGCCGTAAATACCTGTTTTCCCCGGTCTAAATTCTGTTCAGTAGGTTCGAATGGATTTACCAGTTCTTTTCCTGCTTTCACCCTGTCAATATCATTTTTTTTATACAAATAAGGCTGATAACCTAGCGGAATTGTGCCTTCAACCGGATTGCGCATGGTTTTTCCATCGGCAAAATTCGGATTAGGCGAATAGGTTTCGTAGGCTGCGGAGTGCACCATGTCATCGAAATACTCCCATCCGGTTGTATTCCTATCGCGGTCACACGATCCGAAAACCAATATCAGGAATACTACTGATGTGCATTTATAAAGATTCTTCAGGTTCATTCTCTAAAATTTAGAAGCCCCCTCCAAACCTCCCCCAAAAGGGGAGGCTTAAAAAAAGCAAAGTTTTTTTATTATGGTCTTAAAGTCATCCGCTTGTGTGTCAAAACTGTTTTGTAATGAATAATTCATTAGGTGAAAATTTAGCTCAGTTAATGGTTTCTTTTTCATAAACTTCGGACGCTCCATGCGACTGGAACAACTGGGTTATTGCAGGCATTTCCATTCCCATTTTTTCCTGATCGAGCAAGATGATAAATTTATCGTCGGTAGCACGTATGTCAATAATGTCGGCCCTTTTACCGGGATATATTTTTGATCGGGCAGAAAAAGTGAACAATGTCAAAAGAGTAATTGTCAGAATGGTTCCAACAATCGTAACCACTATAAATGACGGAAATGTATTGAATGGTTTTCCTCCGAAATGCATAGGCCAATCAATTACTGCAGCCCAATACATACCACCGATGAGTGCTATAACGCCAAATACTCCAAAAAAGAAGGCGGCAGTGGTTATTCGTGTTTTGGTTTTCATCCCATGCAGAATTTCATGAATAGGATAAGGGGTATAAACCTCTTCAATCACAACACCTTTTTCAAGGGCCGTTTCAAAAGCATCGACCAGCGTTTGCTCGTCATTGAAAACACCGACCAAATATTTCTTATTCATAATCATGGTGTCCCTGTTTAAGGTGATCAGTTTGCTGTGTATTGTGTTTGGCAATCATTTTCACTTCGTGAATGGCGATTTGAGGAATGTACTTGAAGAACAGTAATACCGCAGCTGCAAACATCCCCAAAGTACCAACATAAAAACCGATTTCGACCATAGTGGGATGATATTCAGCCCAACTTGAAGGAAGATAATCTTTTGATAATGATGACACTACGATAATGTATCGTTCGTACCACATGCCGATATTGATAAAAATGGAAATGGCAAATACAATCAAAAGACTTCGGCGAATTTTACGCATCCAGAACAACTGAGGTAACAGCGCATTACAAATAAACATGACCCAGAACTCGAAAGCGTAATCACCTGTAATCCGGTTGCGGAAAAAGGTGTAAAATTCGACTTCTGAACCCGAATACCAGGCCATAAATATTTCGGTAATATAAGCAGTTCCCATGATCAGCGAAATAAAAACCAATATCCGGCAAATAGCATCAATGTGTCTGTCGGTAATAAAAGCTTCCAACTTATACAGTTTCCGCATTAAGACGACAAGGGTAATAACCATTGCAAATCCTGAAAAGATGGCACCCACTACAAAAAATGGAGGAAATATGGTAGAATGCCATCCGGGAACGATCCCTGCGGCAAAGTCGGTCGAAACAATGGAATGCACCGAAACAACCAACACAGCTGCAATACCTCCAAGAACAAAAGCCAGGCCTTCGTAACGCAGCCATTCTTTCGATGAACCGGTCCATCCGAAAGCAAAAAAGCCATAAACTGCTTTCTTAATTTTCGATTTGGTAGTATCGCGGATGGTTCCAAAATCGGGTACCATTCCAAAGTACCAGAAACTGGCAGAAATGAGCAAATAGGCCGAGATTGCCACAAAGTCCCAGAACAGCGGTGAGTTAAAATTCACCCACAGCGGGCCACGTGTATTTGGATAAGGGAAAACCCAGAAAAACAACCACGAACGCCCCATGTGTATCAACGGGAACAATGCCGCGCAAAATACGGCTGCGACCGTCATTGCTTCTGCAGCCCGGTTGATCGATGATCTCCATTTCTGACGTAAAATCAGCAGAAATATAGAAAAAGCTGTACCGGCATGTCCAATTCCGATCCACCAAACGAAATTGACAATTTCCCATCCCCAGGCAACGGTGTTATTCTGTCCCCAGGTACCAATTCCCTGGGTCAGGGTTATATAAATACTTTGAGCTCCCCATGCGAACATGGCCAGACTGATAGCCATTGCAATGTACCACCACAAAGGCGTTTTGGCATCAATGGGCGCAAGGATCTCCTGCGAAATCTGGGTAAGTGATTTATCCCCGTCAATTAATTTTCCTCTTATACTAGTTTTATACATAATCTGTCCAGTTTTCTTTGATTGATGATCATGCGTTTGAGTTTCTTACTTTGGTCAGGTATCCAACCGATGGCAGAGTGTGTAATTCTTCCAACAAATGGTAATTCCGTTTGTCCTTGAACAGCTTTGAAATGCGGCTTTCAGGATTGGCCAGATCGCCAAAAACGATGGCATTTCCGGGACACGATTGTGAACAGGCGGTTTTAATTTCGTCATCGGCAATTGCTCTGCCTTCAAGTTTCGCCAATTGTTTTTTCTCCTGAATGCGTTGAACACACATTGAGCATTTTTCGACTACTCCACGCGAACGAACCGTAACGTCAGGATTCAGCACCATCCGGCCTAAATCGCTGTTCGATGCATAATCGAACTTATCGTTTTTAACGTACTGGAACCAGTTGAACCTTCGAACGCGGTACGGACAGTTGTTGATGCAATATTTTGTTCCAACGCAACGGTTGTATGCCATTTGGTTCAGGCCTTCTTCGCTGTGCTGAGTCGCCGCCACCGGACATACATTTTCGCATGGTGCATTGCCACAGTGCTGGCACATCACTGGCTGAAAGGAGACTTTCGGATTTTGAGGATTTTCGGAATAATACCGGTCAATTCTGATCCAGTGCATAATCCGCCGATTCCTGACCTGCTCTTTCCCTATTACCTGAATGTTGTTTTCGGCCTGACATGCAATAGCGCAGTTTCCGCAACCTGTGCATGAATTCAGATCGACTGCCATTCCCCAGTGGTGACCATTATATTCAGGTTCTTTGTATAATGTGACTGCTTTTACTAAATCTTCAGCTTCTTTTTCATTTCCTGAAGATGGATTTTTCACGTAGTCGTCAAGCGAAGTTTCACGAACGATTGCACGACCTTCCATCAGGTAATGAGTTTGCGAAATAGCCAGATGGAACACTTTCCCCGGAACTTTTTCAACTTTCGCTGAAGTCAGGTAATATTGACGGTTGCCGGTGTCGGTTCCTACTGACGGATAAAGGTTTGTGCCAGTTTTATTGCCCACTTTTCCGGCAATTTCACGGCCATAACCTAGTGCAACCGAAATGGTATCTTTTGCTTGTCCTGGTTGAACAAACACGGGCAATTCAATACCGTTTATGCGGATAACATCTTCGTTTTTCAAGCCATTTTCTTCGGCATAAGCCACCGGAACTGCGGCGAAATTGTCCCAGCTGATTTTTGCAACCGGATCGGGTAATTCCTGTAGCCATGGATTGTTGGCATTTTTCCCGTTTCCAAGAGCGACGCTTTCGTACAAGGCAATCTCAATTCCTGAAACTGTTCCTTTTATCTGACTGGCAGCCTGAGCAATTCCATCCTGTGTGTATTTCAGTTTCGATTCTTGAACTGTATCGAATACCCCTTTTTGTAGAGTTGTGTTCCAGAATTGGCGAAAATCGGTTATTTCTTTTTGTTTCGAAAAATGTGTCTCTTTCCAGAAGTTTTGAATAAAATCATGGTATTTCTCCTCGGTTCCAGTCCATTTTAACAATGTCTCCTGCGGTGCCCGAGCATCAAAAATAGGTGCAATGGTAGGTTGAGACAAACTGTAAATTCCGGCTTTTGGCTCCAAATCGTTCCAGCTTTCCAGAAAATTTGTTTCAGGCAATACAAACTGGCACAGTGCTGTAGTTTCATCGGGCCTCTCTGAAAAAGAAACCGTCAATCCTAATTTTCTGATTGCAGCGGCAAATTCATCACCTTTTGGATGGTCGTAAACAGGATTGGCATTCCAAACTATAAGCGACTTAACCGTACCTGATTTCATTTCTGAAAGCAAGCGATTAATATCCTCATCAATGCACTGTTTGGTCATGAGCGGATTTTCCAATCCAATGGTTTGTCCGTAATTGCCAAGCAACTGGTTAATTCCATTAACAATCAGTTGAATATTAACATCATTGCTTCCCGAGATCACAATGCTTTGCTTTTCATTTTCCAAAAGGTCTTTGGCCAGATCGCTGACATCAACAGTGGATTGAACTCCTGAAAACACTTCTCCACCCTTGGCTTTAGCGATGGCATTGTATAGAGCCAGTACAATAGCGCCTTCTTCCGACGGTTTTATTGGGAAACGAACATCGGCATTCGATCCGCTCAAAGTCATTCCGGCTTCAAACTGATAATGGCGAAGCATTTCCTTCTGTCCATTTTGCAACTGACGGGCAGCTGTGTATCCTTTTGTATATTCAATCGTTGAAAGCCAGGTTCCAAGAAAATCGGCTCCAAAACTCACCACCACTTTGGCTTTATTGAATCTGTAATCAGGAACAAATGGTGTTCCGAAACTCTTTTGGTTGGCCTGTAAAATTCCTGATGCAGAAACCGGATCGTATTGAATCCATTCTGCATTTGGTTGTTTTTCAGTAAATTTCCTGATAATTTCGCGCGTAGATGGTGAAATAATGGTGGAAGTGAGAAGAACAATCTTTTCTCTGTTTGCGCTCATACTATTAAGCAATACACCAATTTCCTTATCTGCATTTTCCCACGAGATTTCCTTTCCTTCCTTGAATGACCCTTTGAAACGGGCATCATCGTAAAGATTCAAAACCGAAGCCTGAATGCGTGCACTTGTTCCGCCTTGCGAAATTGAACTTAACGTATTTCCTTCAATTTTGATAGGCCGTCCGTCGCGCACTTTAACGACAATACTTCCATATTCATTGGCATCGAAATAAGAAGAAGCATAATAGTCAGCAGTTCCGGGATTGATTTCATCAGGCTTCACCGCGTATGGAATGGCCTTCACAATAGGTCTTTTACAACCCGCAATAATAGAAGCTGCTGCAATACCGAATCCAAAAGTTTTCAAAAAATCACGTCGCGACGATCCCGAGAGTTCATCGTCTCCCTTCATCAACATGCTCTTCTGCTTGGCTTCCTCACGCACTTCTTCGCGGCGCATTTCCTTTGGATTGGCAAGTTCTTCTACACTTCTCCAGTATGTCTTCATCGACGATATATTTTAATTTTCTTATATAACTTTTTTAAAGGGCGATTCCCTTTCTGTCCGAATGAAGGAAATCACTTTTTTCAACCTAATATCGCGTCCGGGTTTAGCTTTGTTCATCTTGTTCCGTTGCCTAAAGGCGAACGGCAAAGGATAAATGCTAATCTGACTTTACCATTCCGGTGGCTGAACTTGTCGAAGCCGGAACTTGAAACCTCCTAATAATGGCACCTCATGCAATCATTTGCTCCAATATCAACTGCCCGAACGGTGTCAATTTTTCCTGATTTAAGATCATCGTGCAATTTCATGTAATTATCGTAATAAGCATTGTCCTTGAAATTAACTTTGGTTTGTCGGTGACAATTGATGCACCAGCCCATTGACAAATCACTGTTCTGACGCATGATATCCATTTCCTGAACTTGTCCGTGGCATTGTTTGCAATCAACTTTGGCAACTCCAACATGCTGCGCATGGCTAAAGAATACATGATCAGGAAGATTGTGGAGTCGAACCCATTGAATTGACTTTTTTGTATCATAAGCTTCAAGAACTTTGGCAATTTCGAATTTTCCAGAACGTGTTCCTTCCCGAACCAGAATGTGGCAATTCATGCACAATTCGGTAGCCGGAATACCCGCTGATTTGCTGAATTCAGCCAGATGATGACAATATTTGCAGTCGATTCTATTGGCACCGGCATGTACTTTGTGCGAAAACTTGATGGGCTGATCAGGAGCGTAATTTTTCGACCTGCCCAAATCAATTGCAGCCGTTGCAATCATTTTAGTCATAACCCCAAGCGATACCAGCAGAATCAGTACCGGAACAAAACGGTACTTAATTTTATGAAGGAAAATCAGCTCTACCAGCGCAAGAAGCATCAATACCACAAGCATAATAAACAAGATGGACTGCGTGATGGTCGGTCCAACTGGCGGTGGCCCTGTTTTGGCAAGCTCGTCAAGATAAAATTTTACAGTTTTCAGATCGTTCTCATCAATTTCGAAATTCTTGTGCGAGGCTTCTATTTTCATTCCGCTTGGCTGCATTACCACACTCTGAAATGCGGCGAAATCTTTACCTGCGTACTTCGTGGCTATGTCCATGGCTGACGGATTCCAATCCATCGTATCCGATTTAGCGATATTATGGCATGAAACACATGATTCAAATTTGCGGTTGGTAGGCAAAAGTCCTTTAAAGAAGCGTTCTCCACGTTGAATATCAGCATGTGACGGCTTGACAGTAACTACTTCAGGTTTAACATCGTCAGAAATAGCCCTTATTGGAAATGCAGAGATTAATAAAATTGATAATAAGACCAGAGGTATATGTGCTTTTAAGCGCAAAGACAAATTCCGGAGAAGTAAAGTTCTACTCATTCCAATAGGTTTAGTATTTAATATATAGAAAGACCGTTTTGAAAACTTCAGATGATAAAACAATCAAATCTATCATTGGGTTTTCACGTTAAATATAAAAAAATTAAAGACAGGGATTTTAACATTGGGCAAACAATCGTAAATTAGGTTGGAATTGTTCTGAAATCCAATCCAGGTAATGATTCCGATCAGGATTCCAATAACAGTATGGCAGTAATCAAAAGAAATGGCACATTTTTCATTGCTGATGAGATTCATTGTCATACCGCACAATTTTCTCCGCCATCCCATCAAACAGAAAGAAATGAAACGGCATAACACCAAACCAGTAAAACCGGCCTAAAACTCCTGTCGGACGGTAAGTGGCGGTTTGTTTTAAAAAATACTTTTCTCCTTTTTTAACGATTATAAATTCCAACCATGCTTCACCTGGTAATTTCATTTCAGCATAAAGAAGTAATCGTTTGTTTTGTTTATCGGCAGCAAGCACACGCCAGAAATCGAGTGTATCTCCGGTATTGATGGTATTTACGTTTGTCCGGCCACGCCGCAAACCAACACCGCCAAACAACTGGTCGATAAATCCACGTAAATTCCATAGCCAATCGCCATGGTACCAGCCTCGTTCTCCTCCGATTGACCAAATATTTTTCAAAACCTGATCGACATTGCCGGTAATTAGCTTTTGCCTGCGGTCAACGTAACATCCATCAACCGGAACATTAATATGCTTTAGCAGATTATTATCGACATAACTCGAAACCAGCGAATCCTTCCAGCTTGATATCACATTGTTCTGTTCGATTTTCTGAAATGCCAACTGCACAGATTCCATATACGATATAGGTTGAATACCAAGCATTTTTTCAAGCCGATTACCTTTTGCTACCACTTCAATCTTCATGCTGTCAACCAAATTTGCTGCAAGTTTGTAGGATGTTGAAGTGGCAAAATAAAGCCAGTATGACGAAAGACGCGGAGTCATTACCGGAACAGTGTAAATATATCTTTTCAGGCGGCGTACTGCGGAAAACTGAAACAGCATTTCTCTATAGGTCAATACATCCGGTCCTCCAACATCGTACGATTTGTTGTAAGTTTCAGGCTTAAGCAAAACTCCTGATAAATACTGAAGCACATTTCTGATGGCGATTGGCTGGCACTTTGTATTCAGCCACCTTGGGGCAATAATAAGGGGAAATTTTTCAACCAGATCGCGAATAATTTCAAAGGATGCACTTCCGGAACCAACAATAATACCCGCTTTGATGCCGGTAAATGGAATGCCGCTCTTGCTTAAAACTGTTTCAACATTTTTTCTTGAAGCAAGATGCTTTGAAAGCTTTACCTCGTTTGTAATCCCTCCCAGATAAATGATTTGCTTAACTTCAGTTTGTTTGACAAGGTTGATAAAATTCCTGACAGAAATATCTTCCAATTTTTCAAAATCATTTGTATTTGCACTCATCGAATGGATCAGATAATAAGCTGCATCAATATCTTTGATAGATTCTGAAAACAAAATATCCTTTAAAAAATCGACCTCAAACAAAGAAACATTTGGATGCTGATAAATACCTTCAGTAGGAAAACGTTTTTTATCTCTTACACAGCAAACTACCTCATGGCCCTGTCCAATCAGAACGGGAAGAAGTCTTTTCCCAATGTATCCATTTGCACCCGTTAAAAATATTTTCATAATGCTTTCTAATACGATAGTTGTTTGAAAAGTTTTACTTTGCAGCAAAAACAAAAATGCAATACGAAAATTGCATCTGGTAGCAGTGAAGGATCAATGGTAAACTTACCACAAAAAGTATTACGAGGAAGATTTATCACCAAATTAAACAAACAAGTGAATGATGATGAAGTATTATTTGAAAAATATTACGGCCTTAGTTTTAGTATTATTGATGACTTCAGGCTATATAAATGCCCAGGTAGCAACAATTAATTCGGCAAGCGTAAGGCAAATTATCGACGGATTTGGCGCTAGCACCGCGTGGCACGGCCAACTCAGCGATGCCGAAGCCAATGCCTCTTTCAGGAACGATAACAATAACCAATTGGGATTAAGCATATTGCGGGTACGAATCGATCCTAATTCATCGTGGACTGACGAACGTGTGAATGCAATCAAAGCCAAGGCTCGCGGAGCCATGATATTTGCCACGCCATGGACACCTCCAGCTTCGATGAAAACCAACAAAAATGAGGTGGGTGGTGAACTTGCCACCGCTTCGTATGCGGCTTATGCCACTTATCTGAAGCAGTTTTGCACTTTTCTGGGAAACGTGGACGTAATTTCAGTCCAGAATGAGCCAAACATTGCGGTTACCTATGAGTCATGCTTCTGGAATGCAACTCAGCTCCTGAACTTCTGTAAAAACAATGCACCGGCAATTGGAAAGCCGGTGATGATGCCCGAAACGTACAATTTTGATTTATCATTCTCCGACCCGACTTTGAATGATCCGGTTGCAGCAGCTAATATTACTTATATCGGCGGACACATTTACGGATCAACGCCATTTAGTTATACCAACGCCATTAACAAAGGGAAAAAAGTCTGGATGACTGAGCATTACTACAACTCAGAAGATATCGGTACCTGCGTTGCTTTTGGAATTGAAGTACTCGATTGTATGTATTACAACATGAACGCTTATGTATATTGGTATTTGAGGCAACCTACCTGTAACCTAATCAATGCCGGAGGTACAATAAAAAAGAAAGGTTATGCTTTTGCCCATTTTTCAAAATTCGTCCGCCCCGGATACCATCGGATCGATGCAACTTATCAACCCCAAAGCTGGGTATATGTTGCAGCTTTTAAAGGCGATAAAAACGTGGTTGTAGCAGTTAACAAAAATGCCTCAACAAAAATCCAAACCTTTAAATTCAGCAACGATACTATTCTGTATTTGAGAAAATACACTACATCGGCCACCAAGAATCTCAGTGACGAGGGAATTATAGTTTGTTCAGGCAACACTTTCAAAGACACATTGGATGCACAAAGTATCAACACCTACGTCAGTGAAAAGAATTACACATCAAACCAACCAACCATTTTTCATTCACCTGAAATCAATATTTATCCGAACCCAACCGAAAATGAAAGATTTACGGTAAGTGTTCCAAAATCAACGGCTACTGAAATACGAATATTCAATCTTCAGGGTCAATTACTTTTCAGCACAACTGGTTCAGGCACTGAGATTGAAGTCAATTCAGGGCTAAAGGCCGGTGTGTATATTGTACAGGTAAATACCGACCATTTGCTTACTTCAAAAAAACTGATTGTAGAATAGTTTTGGGTACTATTCCTTTAATTTTGAATTGAATAAAGGGAAATAAGTAATAAGAATGAAACAATGTCGCATTTTCATTGGACTTATATCTTGACTCACCCCGTCGCATCTGCGATGCTTTGCCCCTCTCTTCATGAAGAGAGGGGGGAAGGCCGCCTGCGGACTTCGGGGTGAGTTATTTATAAAATACGACATTATATAGTTTCTATTACTTATCTTTCTATTATGTAACTTATTTTTGAAGGTCGATGCAATTCCGTCCGAAAGAAGGTATTTACCTTGAAAAACGGTTATCCGCGGACGATTCCTTTCACCTATTTTCTTTTCTATAAATATCTTGCCCCGCTGGGGCAACGTTAACCAGCTGAGTTTAAGTGCCATAGGCACTGCATATTTATAGAAAACGATATAGCAGAATGCTCTTCGTGCCATAGGTACGAAACAATTCTCTGTATAAACCCAACAACTAACTTCAACTGACTTCTATGTATTCTCAAGTTATTCATTTATGGACTCCATTTTTTGCTGAGGGACTATTTATTCAACTTTAGTGCGGTTGGCCACCTTGAAATACGTTGAATTTGTGCTGTAGTAGGTTTGACTTTAGGGCTTTTCTTTAAATTCTTCAGGAGGCATTGACCCTTTTGAAACCTTCTTGGCGATTGATTTAGCTTCTTTGGCCTGTTTCTTTGGTTTTAAATGGTCCCACCGCGAAAGATTCATGAATATTTTCCCTTTCGAATTACTTTGAGCTGAATGACATTTAGTACAAGAATTCTTGAGAATACCGGAAATACTGTCAGGAAATGAAGACAATGTCTGCTGCTCGGTTTTCTTCTGGGCATATCCGTTAACCGGAAATAAAACAATACCCACTTTATTCCTTCACAAGCAGTTGTGTGTGCACAGAACCACCGCAATTGAATTTCAGGATATATGTTCCCGGAGCCAAATTCGTAATTGAAACAGTCTTTGAATATTTTCCATCCACCCAGGTTTTATTGCTGATCTGCCTGATGAAATGTCCGTCAGTCGAGACAATCTGGATAGATAACTCAGCTCTTTTCTCGGTTTCAACCAAAATATTCAGAAAATCGCTTGCCGGATTTGGGAAAACAGAGTAGCTAATCCGGTTATCGGAACTAATTAATTGAACAACTGTAGCTGTTTTAGTGATTTTCCACGAAACCAGGCTGTAATGCTTTGTTGCATGATTGTCAACCCGGATCAGGCTGGTTGTATCGGTAACAGTAACGGTCAGGTTATGGATGCCCTTCAACAGAAGATATTGGTCAATTTTAACAGAATCGACATTGCTTTTAATTCCAATTCCATCCAGTTCCCATTTAATATTCAAGGTATTCGGAATAGGTTTAATCAACTCGGTCAGCTTGAAATCGATAAACTGGTCGGGAGAATTTACGTTAAACGAAACAGGTTGATAACTTACCAGCGGATTTACCAGCGAGTGAATCTTTTCGACAATGGTTTCTTTGCAAACACTGCAATACGAAGTTCCTAAATATTGCATTTTGCAGTTCTGATGCGGCTTGTACCATTGGGCGGAATTACCGCCACAACAATGCTGGTAAATCCCCACCCCGTTCATGCCCATCCAATTTTTCCACTTTACCAATGCCGGATCTGTTTGTTGTGTCATGTTTGGTTTCTCAGCGTTGTACTGATCGCCTGCATAATACTCATCGGCAAGATTTGCGAAAGAATGTCCCATCTCATGTGCCAGTATTTCAGTACTTGATGATTGTGTGGTCGAAGTAGCAAATAATCCACCACTGCCACCGTAATAGGGCGAGTTGGAAACGATCAACACCTGGTCGTAAGTTGGAAACTGAGACGAGAGCACTTTGGCAATATTCGAAAAGTTGGTTGGAACCACCAACCGATGGATCGAATATGAATCGAAGCTGCATCCAAAATAAGTATTCGGATTTGAAACAGGCACCAACGGTGAAGCCGATTTACAATCGCTGAGATTGTTCGGATGTTTCGCTCCCGATTCGGCCGAAATCACGCTGATGGCAAACGCATTGAAATAATTGGTGTAATTCGACCATGGCGATTGGGTGTAAATATATTTGAACAACGATTTTGCATCGGAAATGAATTTAGGTTGCTCGTCAGCAGTGTAGCCATCGCCCATGATCACCACATTGATAAACTTGTCGGAATTGCCTTTGTATTGTATGGTATCGAGGTGAAACGACTGTGCATTTCCAAAATGTATTTGCATCATCAAAAACAAAACCGGCAAAAATATTTTTCTCATCGTTTATCAATCTTACCCGCATAAATATTAAAGCAGGAGTTACTTATGCTCTAATTGTTTTCAACTCTCTTTTTGCTGAATTTTTTAACGTCTCCGAGATTCTGATCCGATTCGAATCGCCTGTTAATTGAAACCTCACAAAAAACTCTTCCCGATCAAGTTCCACTAATTTTGTTGCAAGTTTACCATCTTCATCAACATATTCCACATGTTTGTGCAAAGGATGTTCAATGACGATGGTATTTACAAGCCTGCTTTTGTCGAATACTTCAATGGTCAGATAGTCTTCAAAATCAGTGGATGCCTCAGATTCACTTTTTATTTTTCCTGAACTGATGGTTTTGCTCACCAGCTCAATAACGTTTTTACCCCGGACGGAATCTTTTTCGATTTTGAGAACCAGAAACCCGATCAAGTCCCGGTTGTGGCTTTGCTGATTTGTTTTATCGTCACCCAGTTTCTTCGACAAACCGCACGAAGCCAACAGCATTGACAGCAATAATATGACCCACATTTGTATTTTAAAATTCGCCATAACCAAACAGTTTACCCGCCTAAAAATAAGCAAATAACTTTCACAAGCATGTTTCTGCTAATTAAACTCCGGAAAATCAGGAACCGTTTCTCTTTTTTTTTATTTGAACCAAACTTCGATCGAAGTTGAGCTCCTTTTTTTTATTTGATGTGGCGATTTGTTATCGCCATTTTTAGCACAGTCATTTCTGCAACGAAGAAATACTCCTTGTTTTAACATTGGGAGAAAAAGCCAGGCATCAACTGCATTTTACACGTTTTAAACTATTTTTGCCCAACTTTTTATAGCGTATGAAATATTTAATTATACTCTTTTCACTATTTTTCATGAACCCGGGAACAACTCCGAGTTCATTCAGGGAGAAGCAACTATCTTATACCCGTGTAAGGGAGGCTTATTCGAATAAAGAAAAAGCTATTACTAAAACGCTTGCCGAACATGGCATTTCGCACGACAGCCTTCAGATTTACCTCAGGGCTTTCAAAACCGAAAAAAAGATTGAGGTGTGGGCCAAAAACACTTGCGACTCGGCATTTACCCTGGTCAAGGAATTTCCCATCTGCGAAATATCCGGTGAAATCGGGCCGAAAAGGTGTTCCCGTGATTTACAGGTTCCTGAGGGCTTTTATCGCATCAATGAACTGAATCCATACAGCAAATATTACCTGTCGATGCGAATCAACTATCCGAATGCGTCTGACAGCATCCGGGGTAACCATGCCCATTTGGGCAACCTGATATACATTCATGGAAATTGCGAATCGTCGGGATGCATAGCCATTACTGATGAAAGGATCAAAGAATTGTTTGTTTATTGTATTGAAGCATACAACAGTGGTCAAAAGGATATCAGCATCACCATATTCCCGGCTCAGCTAAACGATACAAATTATGCCCGATTAACCAAAGGATACAGTAAGAACAAGGATAAAATCAGCTTATGGGCCGACCTCAAAAAGAGCTACGATTTGTTTAACCAGAAGAAAGTTCCACCAACCGTTAAGTTCCTTCCCGACGGAACGCATGAAGTGAATTGAATTTCAGGAAAACTTGTATCTTTGAATCAAAATCAACGATATGATTGAATTGAATCAAATATTGCTTTATCTTACCTCAAACAAATCACGCCTTGAAAAAGATTACCATTTAAAGAAAATCGGTGTATTTGGTTCTATGGCAAGGGGAGAACAGAACAACAAAAGCGATATTGATTTGATTGTCGAATTTGAAGACAATACGCCTGATCTAAATTCGATCAAGCAACAACTCAAAGATGAAATTCAGGCAAAATTCAATTTGCCGGTTGATATTTGTAGGGAAAAGTACATCAAACCCATTTTTAGAAAACAGATTTTATCCGAAGTAAAGTATGTCTGACGTTTCACATCGGGATTTTAGTTGCATTGTCAACATGCTTGATTCAATTCAAAAAATTCAGTTGTATTCTGGAAAGTTTAGTAATGCCGATGAGTTTTTCGAAGACTCACTATCGTTCGATGGAACGATGATGAATTTTATCATTATCGGTGAAATGGTTGAAAAGTTGTCGGATAATTTTATCTCAAAAACCGACAACGAAATTAACTGGACAAAAGTTAAAAGCTTTCGCAATATCATAGCCCACAATTATTTTGGAATTGATGCTGAAGAGGTTTGGCAGATCATAAATGGAAGCCTTGTATCTTTAAAGGAGCAATTGGAGAAATTTATCCAATAAAAACAGGCAACTAATTCCAAGAACTCCATCGATCATAAAAAAGCTCCCTGCTTTCGCAAAGAGCCTTTATTTGGGTGTGGCGATTTTTAATCGCCTTTATTTTTGCGGTTTAAAACCGCAATACCCTTTAAACCGCAACACTCTTAATTCTTTTCAATCCAATCAGTAATCCAGTCGCCCACCTCCGAAGTAGAAAAAGATTTGCCTTCAGCGATATCAACCGTTACCACTTTGGCATCGAGCGAAGCATCAACTGCTTTGCGGATAATAGCACCTTCTGCCTGAAGATCGAAAGCGTATTCGAACATCATGGCAGCCGACAAAATGGTTGCAACCGGGTTGGCAATGTTTTTACCGGCAGCCTGTGGATACGAACCGTGAATTGGCTCAAACACGGAAGTATGAATACCGATGGAAGCAGAAGGAGATAATCCGAGTGAACCGGTAATTACGCTTGCTTCGTCGGTCAGGATATCGCCAAACATGTTTTCAGTAACCATCACATCAAAATCCTTAGGCCACTGAATAATCCGCATGGCGGCATTGTCAACAAACATGTATTCGGTGGTTACTTCAGGATAGGTTGGTGCCATTTCCTGAGCAACTTCTCTCCACAGACGTGAACTTTCCAATACATTGGCTTTGTCAACTACCGTCAGTTTTTTGTTGCGTTTCATGGCATATTCATAAGCCAGTTTCAGGATACGTTCCACCTCAACACGAGTGTAGGTGCATGTATCAAAAGCGGTATTTCCATTGTCCAAACGACCTTTTTCACCGAAATAAATACCTCCGGTTAATTCACGGATGGCCACAAAGTCGGCACCTTCAATCAACTCACGACGAAGCGGTGATTTGTGCAGTAATGATGGGAAAGTAACTACCGGACGGATGTTGGCATACAAACCCAGCTTTTTGCGCATCAGCAATAATCCTTGTTCAGGACGAACTGTTGCTTTCGGGTCGTTGTCGTATTTCGGATCACCAATAGCGCCAAAAAGCACAGCATCTGCCTTCATACACAGTTCATGAGTTGAGTCAGGATAAGGTGCGCCCAATTCATCAATAGCGCAAGCACCGGTCAGTGCATATTCGTATTCCAACTCGTGGTTAAATTTGGCGGCAACCGCCTTTACAACTTTCATGGCCTGATCGATGATTTCAGGCCCAATCCCGTCGCCGGGAAGAATGGCTAATTTGAGTTTCATGAGATATATTTACAATTTATTGATTTACAATTTACTATTCATGACTTCCATCTAACTAGAAGTTCGGAGTGCCTAGAGTTCGGAGTGCCTAAAATTGAAAAGCTCCAAACTTATCTCCGCCTTCAAGCATCATATTTCAATGTTTTTCATTCTGTTTTGCAGTTCCTGCTCCCCTTCCCTTCGGGGAGGGGTCGGGGGTGAGGCTTTTTATTTCCTGGCTCCAAATGCGGCAAAATTGAAATGTTTGTGCAGAACCATTGTTTTCGAAAAGCCGACCTGTTTCATCAGTTCGAGCTGATAAGATAGGGTACGCGGCGTGTCTTCCGATTCGTAACGTTCCATGTACATTTCAATCTCTTCCTGACTAATTTGCTTCCGCAACATGCTGAGCCAACCGCCAAGCATCATTTGGTCAATTTCTTCGGTTTCGCCGAGCACAATGTCGTTAATCCAGAATGTTCCGCCTGGCTTCAAGGCTTTGAAAACTTTAGTAAACACCGATTCCCATTCATGGCTTTCACGCAAATGATGAAGCGTGGTTCCGGCAGTTATCACATCGTAAGCGTTTTCTTCCAGCGGAATATCGCGATAGTCGCCCTGAATAGTCAAGACTTTTCCAGAGATAATAGCAGCAACACGCTCTTCTGCCTTGGCCAGCATGTTAGCGCTAAGATCGATTAATGTACAGTCAACATTGGGAATTAACGAAGCAACTTTAACGGCATAGTTTCCGCCACCACAACCCAAATCCATTATTCGGGTAGCATCAGGATTAAGCAAAGCGGCAGACCGGGCAACCAGTTCCATGCACAAAGGCGAGTCAATGGCTGTTGTCTGACCGGTTTCAATATTTGAAAAACGTTCAACCTGTTGGTCGAAGTTCTCACGAACGGCTTCCAGAGTTGATTTTTGTTGTTGAAATGTCATCTGGTTTTTTGTATCATGTCCGTTGGCTAAAGCCGAACGGCAAAGGATAATTATCTTTATTATTGCTTTTCGGTTCCCAGATCATTAACCTGGAACTTGAAACTATTTTTTTTCTATCATATTTAGCATCCTCATCGTGGCCTTGATAGCAGCGGCAGTCTGGTCAGAATCGAGTCCTCTGGTTTTGAATTCGCGGGCTAATTCCCAGGTAATCACCGTTTCGACCAAAGCATCAGTTTGTCCGCCCGGAGGAATGGTAACCGAATAATCAAGCAGTTTAGGGAATGGTTTGCCCAATTCCTTGTAAACCGATTGAACTGCATTCATAAAGGCATCGTATTGACCGTCGCCAGACGCTGATGCTTCATATTTTCCACCTTTAATCTGAAAACTAACTGTCGCGGAAGGTCTAAGCCCCATTGCGTGAGACAGCGAATAATTGACAAGATTGATGGCCGTTTCGCCATCTTCATAATTCAAAACATCGGCCACAATGTATGGCAAATCCTCTATGGTAACTGTTTCCTTGCGGTCAGCCAATTCAATAATCCGGTCGGTAACCAGTTTCAGTGATGCAGGATCGAGTTCAATGCCCAAATCCTCCAGGTTGTTTTTAATGTTTGCTTTCCCTGAAGTTTTACCAAGCGCATAAACACGTGTACGGCCAAATCGTTCGGGAAGCAAATCGTTGAAATACAAATTGTCTTTATTGTCACCATCTGCGTGGATACCGCTGCATTGGGTAAATACAAATTCGCCGATTAGTGGTTTATTTGTTGGAATGCGTATTCCGGAAAATGATTCAACCAGTTTCGAAATTTTATTCAGCATTTGCTCATTCACGCGAGTTTCCATTTTCAGGTGATCTTTCACTGTTGCAATCACGCTTGAAAGTGGTGCATTTCCTGCACGTTCTCCCAATCCGTTTACGGTAGTGTGTACGGTTCGGATTCCGGCCTTGATGGCATGAAACACATTGGCACAGGCAAGGTCGTAATCGTTGTGCGCATGGAAATCAAAACGTGCTTCAGGAAAAGTTTCGATCATTTCTCTACAGAAATCGTATGTTTCATCCGGATCAAGAATCCCCAATGTATCGGGCAACATGATTCGGTCGATGTTGAGTTTCAGCAATTCGCTCACCATAAAATGAACGTAATCTTTCGAATTACGCATGCCGTTCGACCAGTCTTCAAGGTAAACATTTACCCGGATTCCAAGTTCTTCGGCATATTGAACCGATTTTTTAATGTCTTCAATATGCTGCTCAGGAGTTTTGCGCAATTGTTGAGTGACGTGTTTATAGGAGCCTTTGCAGAGTAAGTTCAATACCTTTCCGCCAGCCGAGTTAATCCAGTCGAGCGAAACTTTTCCGTCAACAAAACCCAGAATTTCGATTTTCGACAAATGACCTTTTTCTTTAGCCCATTCCATCACCCGTTTAGCAGCGAGGAATTCACCTTCGGAAACACGTGCTGAGGCAATTTCGATCCGATCTACTTTTACATCTTCAAGCAAAATCCGGGCAACGCTTAGCTTCTCTTTATCGGTGAACGATACTCCCGAGGTTTGTTCTCCATCCCTCAATGTAGTATCCATGATACTGAGCACCTGATCTTTTACTTCCACTACTTTTCCTGTCATGGTATTATTTATTTTTCGAATGCAGCAATCTCTTCTTTCATATTGACCAGATAGTCGATATCATCCAGCCCGTTTGTCATACAATGTTTTTTGTAAGGATTGATATTGAACCCAGCTGATTCGCCTGTTGCTTTGATTGTGAATTTCTGATTTTCAAGATCAACCTCAAATTGCGAATTATTATCCTTTTCTATGGCTGCAAATATCTTTTCCAGAAATTCAGGTGAAACCACTACCGGAAGAATTCCGTTGTTTAGTGCATTTCCCTGAAATATATCAGCAAAGAAACTCGAAACCACTACCCGGAAACCATAGTCGTAAATAGCCCATGCAGCATGTTCGCGGCTAGAACCACTTCCGAAGTTTTTACCTCCAACCAAAATTTTGCCTGAATATTTCGCCTTGTTCAGCGGAAAGTCGGGAATTGGTTGGTTACTCTTATCATACCTCCAGTCGCGGAAAAGGTTATCGCCAAAACCTTTGCGTTCAATGGCTTTCAGAAATCGGGCCGGAATAATCTGGTCGGTATCAATATTTTCGATGGGCAGCGGAACTGCCGGCGATGTCAGGGTTGTAAATTTATCGTAGGCCATTTTTAAAATATTAGAATATTAGAATTTAGAATCTTGAATGACAAGTGCAGTTGGTTATTTATGCGAATTATTTTGTAATGTCATTCTTGACTTTATTAAAATTGAAGCAATCTCGTGAGCCTCATTAATTAGAAATAAACCATTAGAATCTGAATTCAAACCTTCTTCCAAAGCAAATTCAATCCAGAATTCACATTCGTCTGCTTCTTCAATAGCAATACTCATTTTGCTAATCAATACTGGAATAGTTTGTGCAATACAAGATGCCCGGTAATTAGCTGCAACCGAAGTTGAACACCTAATTAATTGTCCGCTGATGTGTCTTCCAAGTTGATCATTTGGAAGGTTCAAAGAAAACTTTACACAATCGTGAGCAAACTTCTTAGTTCGCTTTTTTAATTGATCTTTAAACAACGATAAATCAGACATTTCTTAAATATTAGAAAGTTAGAATATTAGAATCTTGAATAATTGCAAACTGAAACGAATCCATCGAAGCATTTTTTTTACTCAAGATTCGAGATTCATGACTCAAGATTCCTAAAGGAATTCTCTAGGGTCAGTAATCTTTCCGGTAACGGCAGCGGCGGCAGCGGTGAGCGGACTGGCAAGCAGTGTGCGTGCGCCTGGTCCCTGACGGCCTTCGAAGTTGCGGTTAGAGGTTGAAACTGAATATTTCCCTTCCGGAATTTTGTCATCATTCATTGCCAAACAGGCTGAACATCCCGGCTGACGAAGTTCAAATCCGGCAGCGTTCAGAATTTCAACCAAACCTTCAGCAATAATTTGTTTCTCAACAGCACGCGATCCGGGAACAATCCAGGCAGTAATATTTGCAGCTTTCTTCTTTCCTTTTACAAATTGTGCAAAAGCGCGGAAATCTTCAATCCGGCCATTGGTGCAACTTCCAACAAAAACATAGTCGATTTGTTTGCCAACCATTTTATCGCCTTGACTGTAGCCCATGTATTTCAGCGATTTTTCGTAAGTCACTTTATCGTTTCCTACAAGGCCGTCGCTGGTTGGAACATTTTTTGAAATTCCGATTCCCATTCCGGGATTGGTTCCGAAGGTGATCATCGGCTCGATGTTGGCTGCATCGAATTCATAAACAGTATCGAAAACTGCGTCAGCATCCGATTTTAGGGTTTTCCAGTAAGCCAATGCTTTGTCCCATGCTTCGCCTTTTGGAGCAAACTCGCGACCTTTCACGTAGTCGAAAGTTGTTTGATCAGGGGCAATCATACCACCACGAGCGCCACATTCGATGCTCATATTGCAAAGTGTCATACGTCCTTCCATCGATAAACTTTCAATAGCCGATCCGGCAAATTCCACAAAATGACCGGTTCCGCCTGAAGTTGAAATCTGAGCAATTACATACAGTGCAATGTCTTTCGCAGTTACGCCTTTGTTCAGCTTACCATTGACCGATATCAACATTTTCTTAGGTTTGGGCTGCATAATGCACTGACTTGCCAGAACCATTTCAACTTCGCTGGTACCGATTCCGAAAGCGATGGCTCCGAAAGCGCCGTGTGTTGAAGTGTGGCTGTCGCCGCAAACGATGGTCATGCCGGGCTTGGTTAATCCCATTTCAGGACCAATGATATGAACCACGCCATGTCCTTCAGTTCCCAAACCATGATATACAATACCGTACTTTTCACAATTTTTCTTCAGCATTTCTACCTGATTGCGCGACAATTCGTCTTTAATACTCAGGTGCTGATTGATGGTTGGCACGTTGTGGTCAGGAGTTGCTATCGTTTTCTCCGGACGCAACACTTTTAATCCACGTGATTCCAGACCCAGAAACGCAACCGGGCTGGTAACTTCATGAATCAGATGCTGGTCAATGTATAAAACGCTTGGGCCGCCTTCAACCTCTTTTACCACATGCGCATCCCAAATTTTGTCGAATAATGTTTTTGTTTCCATATTATTTATTTAAGAGCCTCACCTATAATCTGTGAAGCTAATATTGATTTTTATTACTTTTTAGAACCTCATTTCTAAAGGTTATTACCGTACCGTCCGAAAGTTGAATATCGCTTTTTCTAGCTTTATCTCGCGGACGGGGCTTTTGTTTTATTTCGTTTCCCCGGGGTGTCGTTCGTTCCTCACTTTATCCCGGGCTATTGATATTTAACCCTTTCAGTGTATCTCATCATGTCCGTCAGCTAAAGCAGACGGCAAAGGATAGGTTGCTATACTCTGATTTTTCCGGTTTCCGATTTTCGATTTCCCGTCTCCGGTTTTCCTTTTTCCTGATCTTCGCTTCCGCTCCTTTTATTCCACAGCTTTAGCTTTTGTTCCTCCCGGGATTTTATTAATTGCATCCAGGAATGCTTCGACCGAAGCTGTAATAATATCGGTATTGGCACCAAATCCATGAAAAATTGAATCTTCAAATTTTACCTGCATGTGAACTTTACCTAAATCATCACTACCATGAGTAATAGCCTGAATGAGGAATTCTTCCAAAACAACTTTCCGATGAATGATCTTTTTCACTGCTTTCAAGGCGGCATCAACCGGACCATTTCCAGAAGCGGTGGCATCCAGAATTTCTCCGGCAATATTCAGGCGAACATTGGCAATCGGAACCAATCCCTTACCAGTAACAACCTGAAGGAAATCAAGTTTAACACGGCGTTCTTTCTGTGTCACATCACCTAACAGTGCAGCAACATCATCATCTTTAATATCCTTTTTCTTATCAGCAAGCTTCAGGAACTGTTCGTACACCTCGTCCAATTTCTCTTTATCAAGTTCAAAACCCATAATTTCCAGACGGTGTCTCAAAGCTGCACGTCCGCTGCGGGCAGTCAAAACGATGCTCGATTCGTTGATGCCGACATCGGTAGGATTCATGATTTCGTAGTTTTCGCGGTTTTTCAACACCCCATCCTGATGTATTCCGGAGGAATGTGCAAAAGCATTTCGGCCCACGATAGCTTTGTTTGGCTGAACGGGCATGTTCATCAGGTTCGAAACCAAACGGCTTGTTTTGTAAATATTTTTTGTGTTGATGTTGGTGTCGATGTTCAGAACGGCATAACGGCTTTTCAGGATCATTGCCACTTCTTCGAGCGAGGTATTTCCGGCACGTTCGCCGATTCCATTCATTGTAACTTCGGCCTGACGGGCACCATTCATGATTCCTGCGATTGTATTGGCTGTAGCCATTCCCAAATCGTTGTGGCAGTGAGTCGAAAGAATTGCTTTATGAACGTTTGGTACATTGTCGATCAGGTATTTGATCTTGGCTCCAAACTCATGTGGCATCGTATAACCAGTTGTATCCGGAATATTAACCACTGTTGCGCCAGCTTTGATCACCGCCTCAACTACTCGGGCAAGGTACTCATTTTCGGTACGACCTGCATCTTCGGCATAAAACTCTACATCTTCAACATACTTTTTTGCATATTTCACGGCTGCAATGGCCCGTTCAATAATTTCATCCTGATTCGAATTCAGTTTGTAGTGAATATGGTAAAATGAGGTTCCGATACCCGTGTGGATACGACCTTTTTTTGCAAACTTTAGAGCTTCGGCAGCAACGTCGATGTCCTTCTCAACTGCGCGAGTGAGGGCACAAATGGTTGGCCATGTGACCGCTTTTGATATTTCAACTACCGAATTGAAATCGCCCGGGCTCGAAATCGGGAAACCGGCTTCGATCACATCGACACCCAATTCTTCCAGGGCGCGCGCAACTTCAATCTTTTCGACGGTGTTCAACTGACATCCGGGGACTTGCTCGCCGTCGCGCAATGTCGTGTCAAAAATGTACAATCTGTCGCTCATAACTATTTATTTTAAAGCCTCCCACAACCCCTCCGCAGGAGGGGGGCAAAAAACTGTTAGGTAATTTGTTTTTTATTAATTTCATTTTACGCTAAACTTCAAAATGTCAATCCCTTTTTAAGTTTCCCCTTGGGGGAGATTTACCCGCCTGCTGCGGGCAGGGAGGGGGCTTGAAAAGAAAAAAGCCATTCCCTAAATTGAGAATGGCTTTTTTTAAGCTTTTATAGTTTTACCCATACCATTCTCAGTCGTGCATCCAAATAAGGAGAATACCGATAATGAGACCTAGTAGGGAAATGTTATTAAAACCTGTCATTTGTTGTATAATTTGATGCAAATATGAACATTATTTTTTAAAATGAAAATAAAACAGACTTTTTTATTCCGAATGCTAATAAAAAGATAAAATTGTCTTTAAATCAAAACTACAAGTTTGCTTTGATTTTCTGAAGTGAAGAACAAGAATTTCCCGAAAATTGTTCATGAAGTAAGGAATTTAACGATCCTGAATACCATCGTTTTTTTGAGGGTGATATTACCTGATAAATTTAAAATTTGGAATCTGACAACGGATTACAGACATCAAGATAAATTTTTCGTCAGGTATAAAAAATAGAGGCCATCTGCGCTAAGCAAATGGCCTTTGAGACTTGAGTCGGTCTGCAGGGATTCGAACCCTGGGCCCGCTGATTAAGAGTCAGCTGCTCTACCAACTGAGCTACAGACCGGATCGGCGACAAAAGTAACAGTTTGTTTGGCATTTTCAAATAATCAAGTCATTAAATGGCCTTTTATTTGCCATCAAAAAAACAGCGAAATACACAATTGCATCGGTCAGTTTGACGTTCAAGCTTATAGAGAATTTCAAACTTTGTGGCTGAACGACTGTTTATCACACCAAATAACTCTTGATTTCATGCTACAAAGCAATATCTTTGTTTTGACAACGCAACAATCGATATGGAAATCTTGCAATATATTCCTGAAGGATTCATCAAATTTGTTTTGGTACTGATCTTTTCATTACTGATAGGTCTGGAGCAAAGGCGTCATCATATTGGTGAGAACGAAGATCTTCTGTTTGGAACCGACCGAACCTTCACATTTATCGGTTTGCTTGCCTACGTATTATTAATTGCCGATCAGGTTACCTTCATTCCTTTTTTGTTTGGATTTGCATTAATCGGTCTTTTGTTGGGGATACAGTATTTTCATAAAATCAATAAACTTGGCAAATACGGAATGACCAGTATCATTCTGGCTCTTCTGACTTACTGCATTCCAATTATGGTTTTCACTCAACCAATTTGGCTGGTTCTATCGTTTATTGTAGCATTGCTGATTATTACCGAGCTGAAAAGCAATTTTATTACTCTATCAAAAAAAGCTTCAGAAGAGGAATATATCACACTGGCAAAATTTATTACTCTTGCCGGGATTATCCTTCCACTACTGCCCGACCGTAATATTTCAGCAGAGATTCCGATCTCCCCATACCATTTGTGGCTGGCTATTGTGGTGGTTTCAGGCATATCATATTGTAGTTATCTGCTAAAGAAATTTGTTTTTCCAGATTCCGGGATTCTGATCACCGGTCTGCTTGGAGGTTTATACAGCAGTACGGCCACTACTGTAATTCTTGCCCGTAAAGACAAACAAGGCATTGGAGGTTCTCAAACCGTTGCTGCCATCATGATTGCCAATGGAATGATGTATTTGCGCATCCTCTTTTTAGCGTTTATTTTTAATAGTCAGGTGGCCATGCAAATGGCGGTTCCATTCATTGCTATGTTCGCGATTACTCTTATCATTTCTAAACTTATTTCAGGAAAAAACACCTCATCCGCGTCAACTGTAGAAACTACGGAAGGTAATCTGGCATCGAATAAAAATCCACTCGAATTCAGGACAGCAGCGATTTTTGGCGTTCTTTTCATAGTCTTTGCCCTTGTGACTGATTTCGTCCTGAAAAGCTATGGAAGCTCGGGAATTACAAGTCTCGCATTTGTTGTTGGAGTTACTGATATTGATCCTTTTTTACTGAACATTCTTCAACAAAAAACAGGAATCAGTCAGATAACCATTGTTTTGGCTATTTTGAATGCGACTAACAGCAACAATCTGCTGAAAATGATCTATGCAATTACTATGGGTAGTAAAAGTATCCGTAAAAGTTTAATTGTGAATTTTTCGATACTAATTGCTTGTGGTTTGCTTCTGTCAATAATCTTTTACTTACTTTACGCCTAGAATTCTTAAAACAGAAAACTCATAAAAAATAATACAATGAAACGAATGTCAAGCGCAAAAACCATCGTATTTATTCTGATTGCCGGAATAGCAATGTTTACAGGTTGCAAGAAAGAAGAACCAATTGTTGCACCTATTCCACAAGCCGACGTGGTCAATACATTTATCTGGAACGGATTACATGATTATTATCTTTGGAACAGTGATGTTGCAGGTTTAACAAATTCAACATATACCAAAACTGACAGTTTAAATGCTTTCCTGAATAAATTTACTGATCCACAGAAGTTGTTTACCAGTTTGCTGTACAAATATGAGGTAGTTGACAAATGGTCGTTTTTGGTTGACAACTATAAGACAATCGATGACTGGATTAGTGGAACATCCAAAACAATGGGGTATGATTTCAGGCTTGTCAGACTGGATGATGCTGGAACTCTTTTAGGCTATGTACGCTACGTATTCAAAAATTCACCGGCAGAAAAGGCTGGTGTAAAACGAGGTGACTTGTTTTTAAAGGTGAATGATCAACAATTAACAATATCCAACTACGAAACATTACTATTTAATACCGATACCTATAAACTTAGTTTTGCCAATATTATCAATGGGTCAATTGGTCTGAATAACAAATCAGTAAATATGACGGCTATAGAATTGCAGGAGAATCCAATTAATAAGGACACTGTTTTTGTTTACAACAACCAAAAAATCGGATACCTGGTTTACAATGGATTCAATGCAGATTTTGACATACAATTAAACGATGTCTTCAAAAAATTCATGGATGCAAATATTAATCAATTGGTGCTTGATTTACGTTACAATGGTGGAGGATCGGTTCAGAGCAGTATTTATCTTGCAAGTATGATTTATGGAACCGATATAAATAAATTATTTACAAAAGCACAATACAACTTTGGATTTCAATCCTTCTTGGTGGAAACATATGGTTCTAATTATCCAAACGATAACTTTGAAAGCACGATTGCGGGAACAAGTTCAAATACTTCTGCAACAATTAATTCACTTCATCTACAAAAAATATATATCATTGTTTCCGATGAAACAGCTTCTGCCAGCGAATTACTGATTAACGGTCTTAGACCTTATATGAATGTGAAAGTTGTTGGTATCAATACTGTTGGAAAATACACAGCATCAATGACTGTCAAGGATCGGGATGCAAATGGAGTTGTAAGTACAAAACATACGTATGCCATGCAGCCCATCGTTGCCAAATACGCTAATTCAGCTGGAGTGTCTGATTTTGTGGACGGTTTAACTCCTGATATTGTTGCAAGTGAATTTTCCAAAACCGGAATTACTGCTGCTGAATTGACTGGTATTTTGCCTTTTGGTGACCAAAACGAAAAACTTCTAAGTTATGTACTCGCCGATATTTCGGGAATACCAGTAACTGCACAGACTGTAAAAACGGCTCAAATCGAATTTAAAAATGTAGCTGGTAACCATAACTTAAACCCATTTGTAAACGAAATGTATATCAACCCAATCAAAAAGGGCTCAGAAATTAAACACTAATCATTACTAACTCATAAGAGAAGCACTGATTTCAAGTGAAATTGGTGCTTCTCTTTTTATTCTTCTAACCCAGCTCAAGCCTTTTTGTTAACATATTTGGCTTCCGGAAATTACCTGATTGTCTAAAAACAAAAGGAAATCTTGCGATAATATCCAAACTGGTTATTTGGTGGTGAATCAGGCAATTTTGTCTGATTTTGTTAATTTATAGAGGAAAATATTTACTACTTTTAAGCGTTAAACCTCAAACCTAACGATCATGAAAAAACTATTCACATTCATTCTGTACCTGTTTGCAATTCTGTCTGCAAATGCCCAGCAACTTCCTTTCCGACTCGAAGAATTAACCGCTCCTGATTACATCAAAGCCGTTGAAAAATCATCCAAAACCTGCATTCTGCCTATTGGTGTATTCGAAAAACATGGTCCGCACCTTCCAATTGGCACCGACCTGTACATTGCCCGTGAATACGCATTGCGTGCCGCAGAGAAGGAATATACAGTCGTTTTTCCATGGTATTATTTCAGCCAGATCAATGAAGCCAAACATCAGCCGGGAACAATCGCTTACAGTCCAGAGCTAATATGGAAGGCTCTTCAGGAAACATTAAATGAGCTTGCCCGCAACGGGTTTGAAAAAATAATTATCGTGAACGGACATGGTGGCAACAACGCTTTTTTGAATTTTTTCGGAATGGCCCAGCTGTCGGAGCGCCGTTCATATAGCTTGTATGTGTTTCAACCCTCAGATGATCCCGAAGTTATCAAAAAAGTGGAGGAACTGACCCAATTCGACAAATTCAACGCTCATGCCGGAAATGAAGAATCGTCGCTGATAGAAGCAATTGTTCCCAATCTGGCTCACCTCGATCGTGCCAACGAGCAATCAGGAATAGATCAGGAACGTTTGAAAAACCTTCCCAATGTTTACACTGGAATCTGGTGGTATGCCAAATTTCCGAATCATTACGGTGGCGACGGATCAAAAGCCAATGCCAAAGCCGGCGAACTATTGCTTAATTCAACCGTTGCACAGTTAGTGAAAATGATTCAGGCTGTTAAAAACGATGAAGTAATACCAGCTCTTCAAAAGGAATTTTTCGACAAATCGGATAACCCGCTAAAAACCAAACAGTAGCAATTAGCAACCTATAAAAAGAAAATAGCAACGCCACCTACCGTAATCACTGCTCCAATAATTTCTTTCCAGTTTACCTTTTCGTGGAAAAAGAGAATTGCCGGAGGTATGATCAACACCGGAACAATTGACATTATTGTAGCTGCAATACCAGCTTGTATATTCTGAATGGCGAGCAACGAGAATGAAACTCCCAGGAATGGGCCGAAAATTGAACCCAGCGCAATTCGCTTCATGGCAGGTTGATGATGCAAGGCTTTCCAAACTTTGCCGTATCGTTTTGTAATTAGAATGATGACAGCAAACCCAATCATTCCGGTGATAACCCGAATGTGTGATGCTGCAAAAGCATCGTATTGGCCCATTCCTTTTTTGCTCAGAACCAGCCCGACACCTTGTCCGACGGCTCCGCCAAATGCGAGCAATATTCCGGTTAAGCTATAGTTGGTAGATATTTTCCGTCTTTTGGTCGAGTCAATTTCCTTCTTTTCGCGTTTCAGAATTACGATCGAAATTCCGGTAAGTGTAACAATCATTCCAACCCAGTTCATCGGGCTAAGTACTTCACCCAATACCATCCATCCAACAAAAGCGGTAATTGGAGGTGTGAGCGCCATAATCAGCATCGAAATGCGGGCACCAATAACTACAAATGCCTGAAAAAGAAGTAAGTCGCCCATGACAAAACCAATCAAGCCAGAAAGTGCCAGCCATAACCAGCGTTCTGTTCCTGCATCAGTCGGCAAAAACAGACCTCTATGGAAATAATTTACAATTCCGTAAATAAAAAAGGCAAGTACCAGGCGGATCAAGTTTACTGAAAGTGACCCTACTTTTTTACCGGCAGACTCAAACGACATGCTTGTCACCGTCCAGAAAACGGCTGTCAGCAAAGCCGCTATTTCGCCAAAATACATAATCATTAGGTTCGTTTTTAGGAAAGCACGAAGATAAACTTATTTCTCAAACAGGAATATGAGATTCGAAATGAGTAATTGGCCTTATTATATTTTCGAATAACATAATGAATTAGCCTTTTATAGGCTTTGAATTGCTTTCAACCATTGGTATTTATATTGATATTGATATTGCTCACCAAATTTGTTGAATCAGTAATTACAATCTTCCATGCAAAATGTATGAAACAATTTTTCTCGATATAAATAATAATAGTAATTATTTAGAGTCTGTCTGTAATATATAAAATATATGAATATCAGGTAGATATCTTTGGTTTATCAAAAACTTCTTTGTATCTTGTTATCGAATTAAAGATAGCTTTTACCATGAAAATATTTAGCGATTTGG
>Ga0209124_10000167_pt1 | contig 48963 bp, 36 predicted proteins | sample BarGraIncu01122A_FD_184502 | JGI IMG/M metagenome (GOLD analysis project Ga0209124, IMG submission 184502) | Arctic peat soil microbial communities from Barrow, Alaska - Barrow Graham LP Incubations 011-22A (SPAdes) (version 2) | ecosystem: Environmental > Terrestrial > Soil > Wetlands > Peat...
CTGGTTGGTCCGTTTACATCAGCCGTAATTGTTTGTCCATCGTGTGTTTTAGGTTTTTCGGTATCACTTACACTTGGCGATACGTTGCCCACAAACTCCATCAAACGGCGAACGCACATGTCTTTACCTGCACAAACGCAGAAAACTGGGAACATATCGCGATGAATGAGTCCCTTGCGGATGCCAATTCGTAATTCATCCTCTGTCAAATTTCCCTGATCGAAGAATTTCTCCATCAGTTCTTCATCGTGTTCGGCTGCCGATTCTACAAGCGCATTGTGTAGTTCTTGCGCTTTCTCTATTTCGCTGGCAGGAATTTCCAATACGTCAGGAACACCGCCTTCGGGTTTCCATTGATACATCTTCATTTTCAATACATCCACCACTGCATTAAATTGAGGTCCGGTAGAGATGGGGTATTGAATTTGAACTACTTTGTTGCCAAAGTTCTCTTTTAGTTGAACTAATGTGCGATCGAAATCGGCCTTTTCCTGGTCGAGATGATTGGTTACAAAAATAACCGGTTTATTGAATTTTTCGGTGTAACGGAAGTGGTTGTTGGTGCCAACTTCTACTCCGTATTGCGTGTTGAGGAGGATAAGTGCGGTGTCGGTAACATTGAGTGAGGTTACAACTCCACCGATAAAGTCGTCGGAACCCGGACAATCAATAAAATTCAGTTTTTTGTTCAACCATTCGGTTTGGATGATAGTTGAAAAGACTGAATAGCCATACTCTTTTTCCACCGGGAAGTAATCAGAAACAGTGTTTTGTCCATTCACAGTGCCTCTTCGTTTTATAACACCACTCTCGTAAAGCATAGCTTCCACAAGAGTGGTTTTCCCAGCGCCAGAACTTCCCAACAGCGAGATGTTCTTAATTTCATTAGATTGATATACTTTCATACCGTATTAAATTATAAATGATTAATACTAAAAAATAAATTGCTTTTTATAATGAAAAATCGTATGGCAATGTATGAAATCTCAGCAATAAATTTACTTAATTATGCATGTTGTATAACAGTGTTTTTGAACATGAAATCGTCTGGTTCTAAACCCCAAAGGAGATAAAAGACCAGATTTTCATAAAACTAAAAAGATGAAAGCAATATTTTTCTCTATTGGATAAGGGGCTGCTCTACTTCTTCAGCATAGCTTTTGTTTCTTTCCAATAAACAGGCGACGAGATAAAGAACCAGAAAGTAACAAAAATGCAGAACGCCAGAATAACACCGAAAACAGCATAACTATTTTCGGAAGTAAACTGAGTTGTTAGTGAGAAGAGGAGGGTTCCTAAAAGTACGAAAATAAAGGTAAGCAGGTTCAGATAGCCAATCATGTCACCAAGTTTTCGACCTAAACCGGAGTTTTGGAGTATCGATAAACATGGAATTTGAAACAATCCACCCATAAAAGCTACAGAGAATACACAAAGTACGAAAAACCACAAGTTGAGATGAAAAAAAGTAAGAACGAGAAACAACAAGCTCATACCCATTATTCCAATCAGAATAAGTCCTTTTTTTACCTCTTTGCCTGATATTTTACCCGCTGCCCAACAGCCCAGTGCAATACCAATGGCGGCACAAGCCATTACCATGCCTGTGGTAGTGTTTGAAGCCAGATAAACATGTTTACAATGTATGACCAGGTTCATTTGCAACATTCCACCAATAAGCCAAAAAGCTGATGCACCAAAAATGGCATTGTTTACACTGGCATGATTTCGGGCAAAGCGGTAGGAATCAATTAGAAACCGAATGGGATTAAGAGTTCCTGCTTCATTCTCATCTTCGGGAAGTTCAACAGCTTTTATTGAACGTGTAACTACATAACCGAGCACTGCAAGGCCGATATACATGGTGAAAACTACCCATTGATTGTAGCTGTCTGAAACAATTGAGGCACTAACCGTACCGATAAGAATACCCAAAAATGCCATCATTTCGAAGACTCCGCTACCAAAAGATACACCATGTTCGCCACCAATATCGCGAATCAAACTGTACTTGGACGGCGAGTACAAACAACTCAGAATTCCCATGACTAAAACGGCAAAAACGGCCACCATCACCCAGTGAAAATAGAAGGCTACACAAGCCACAGCTAATACCGGTATCTCGAGCAATTTACAAAGGCTGAACACTTTTTTTTTGGAATAAATAACGGCAAATCTGCCTGCCAGTGGCGAAAGGAAAAGATAAGGTATAACCAGTGATGCCGAAACCATGGAAATGAGTTGCGACTGAGTCATCCACTTTGGCAAAGCCCAACCTACAGCAATGAATATGATGCAGTTTTTCAGGAAATTATCGTTGTAAACCCCGAGGAAATTACTAAGAAATAGCGGAGCCCATTTATTGCGGAATAGTTGCATGTGATTCTATTATAAACCCGGGGCAAGTTGTGAATCTTACTCCGGGCGTTGGTGATTATTATTTATTTATCAGTGTTTTCGAAGGGAGAAAATAAACCGAAGTCCACCTCCTGGTACATTTTTGGCAGAGATATTTCCACGGTGAAAAAGGACTGCATTTTTTACAATTGCCAATCCTAAACCGGTTCCACCTACTTTTCTGCTTCGACCTTTGTCTACCCGGTAGAAACGCTCAAATAGCTTACTTAAATGCTCCTCAGCTACCCCGATGCCATTGTCAGAAAAGGAAAAATAGTAAAACTGTTCGTCTTCCCGATAGCAATTGATTTCGATGGTCAGTTTTTCGCCACCGTACGCTAATGCATTGTCTACTAGATTTCTGAAGATGGAATATAGCAGTGATCGGTTTCCCTGTATTTCACAATCAGACATTACTTTGTTGATGGTAGTACATTCTTTTTGCTCAATTTGCAGATTTACATCTTTGAGTACATCGGATACAACGTCGTACAAGTTAGAAGGCTCTTTCTCGAATAATCGCTTGGCTTCATCCATCTTGTTGAGTGTGGAGATGTCCTGTAACAAAGCACTCAGGCGTTGTGCTTGTTGGAATGACCGCTCAACAAAGAATCGCTGGCGTAGCGGATCCAGATTTGGGTTTTCGAGAATACTTTCCATATATCCCAAAATACTGCTCACGGGAGTTTTTAGCTCGTGCGAGATGTTCTGAGTCAAGTGTCTTTTTAGTTCATTCTCATGTTCTTGCACTGAAATATCATTGATGGAGATCTCAAATGTGTTGTCCTGAAAAACAATGCATTGCAAGGCGAATATACGTCCGCCTTTCTCAATGTTCAACCTCTTTCTGTTCAGTTGGTTGTTGAGCAAACTTTTATCGATAAACTCATTGATTTCATCCAACTCGGGGAGTGAAAATATCTGGTCTGAACTTTCGCATTGATGATCGGAAAGAATATTGGTGTACTGAATAAAATGGGTATTGGCCAAAATTTCTTTCTTCTCGGACGAAAAGATACCAAGTCCTTCCTGTGAAATTAGGAGGTGTTTGATTAGTTTTTCCCGCTCTTTATTGACATCATCTTTGGTGAGTAGCAGTAATTTATATAGATGCACGATGTTCTTGCTTATTTCGCCCAATTCATCATTGGGGAACTCAATGTCTGTGTCTAGAATCTCCTCGTTTTCAGCTTTTTGTGTGAAAATACGTAGACGATCGATCGATTGTGTAAAATTGCGGGCAATGAGGTAAAGTGCCAATATGGCTAAAATAAGTACCACAATCATGAAATACATGAATGAGGTGTTGGCCTTAAGCATGCTTGCCAAACTAACATTGTAAGGCAATGCACTTCGAACAAACACCTTTGGAAATCGATGAGCGAGATAGTAATAGTTGATTCCTGTTGAGAATGAATGTCGAATGGCTTTCCCATTTTCTGAGATCAGTGCCATTTGAATTTCAGGACGTTGAAGATGATTACCTAGCTTTGTGCCTTTTTTTACAAATGAATCAAATACTACCGTCCCTATGGTATCAATTACCGTAACTCGTAATGAACTGTCAGGAAATAGTTTAACGTACTGTTCGAGGGTTTCCCAACTTGCACCCTTTTCTTCTATAAATTTATTGATGGTAAAATTGTAGATGGTTAGTTGCTGATCTAATTGCTCAGTGCGGAACTCTTTTTCGCGTTGGTACTGAAAAAACGAGATGATAGTGAGCATCAAAAAGAAGATGCTAAAGAAATAGAGAAATAGTCGGCGATTTAAAGTCATAGCGAGTAATAACCCCTAGCCTCCGTCAGTTGACGGATAAACTCTAAAGGGGGAACTAAGTTAGTAAAGTTTATGATAAATTGGAGATATATACCTTTCAAAAACCTCCGTTAGCTAAAGGATTGGGGATTTTCTTATTCTTCAAAGCAATATCCGTAACCGAGTCGGGTAACAATATTTTTACCATATGACCCGATTTTTTTTCGTAGACGAGTGATGTTGACGTCGATGGTTCGGTCAAGTACAATTACTTCGTCGCTCCACACGCGAGTGAGCATTTCGTCGCGAGAAAAAACACGGTTTTTATTTTCTAAGAAAAGCCTGAGTATTTCGTATTCTTTTTTGGTAAATGGAATTTCTACACCGTCGAGTAGTACTTTCTTATTGCCCAAAAACATAACAAGCGTTTCGTAGTTTAGTTGTTCCACTGCCACAACCGTTTTCTTGTTTTCTACGCGGCGAATGACAGCTTTTACACGTGCCAGTACTTCGCGAATTGAAAATGGTTTCGAAATATAATCGTCGGCACCTATATTAAAGCCTGTCAGGCGATCGGTTTCAGAATCTTTTGCAGTAAGAAAAATAATGGGTGTAGATGCTGTTGCAGGGTTTTCGCGAAGTGTGCGCGCCATCTTGAAACCCGACATTTCGCCCATCATTACGTCCAACAATAGCAGATTGTACTCAGCAATATTTTTTTTCAACGCTTCTTCGGCCGAGTAAGCTACGTCAACCTGATAACCCTCTGTTTCAAGATTAAATTGAAGAATTTCACACAAGTCTTCTTCGTCGTCGACTACCAAAATACGATATGTATTCATACGTTTATTGAATTAAAATTATGTTACAAAGTAACTAATCTATTGTTTCGGAACTGTGTAATATGTGTTACAAAAGTATGATAAAATATCTAATTCGATGAAACATCAACAATAAAAATGTAAAAGAGGTAAATCAAGTGTTGATTTACCTCTTTATAAATGCTCCAATGAACAAAAATCTTTATCGTTATTAAGCTATAAAACTCATTTCTTAGGAGAGTGTTTTAGTACTTTAGCGTCGAGGTAAAAGAAAATTTCCTCGGCAATGTTGCTGCAGTGGTCACCAATACGTTCTAGTTTTCTGATAGCAGCAATCATGTGTAAGCACTCAAATGCTCTGTCGGGGTTCTTTTGAATGTAATCGGCAATTATTCTTGTTGCATTTACATTAATTTCATCAACGATATAGTCCTCGCTAAAAATAGCTGTTGCCATCTCTGATTTTTCATTTTCAAATGCTTCTAAACCCTGCGAAAGCATTTTGTTTATCTGTCCAATCATTTCGTTTAGTTTGGTGTCCACAATGATTTCAGCATCGAGTATTACCGAAGGATATGTAATCAGTACTCGTGAGATACCATAGGCAAAATCTGCAATCCGTTCGAGATTCGAGTTTATCTTTAAAACAGCTAGTACAAAACGTAAATCGACTGCAACAGGTTGGTGAAGTGCAATAATGTTTTCGCATTCACTGTCAATTTTCAGCTCGTAGGCATCCACTTTTTTTTCGCGCATGGATACTTTGGTTGCAAGCTCTTTGTCGAACGATAAAATAGCCTCGCCGGAATTTGCAACTTGCGAAATGACCAATTTCCACATGTCAATGATGTCTTGACGAAGTGTTACCAATTCTTGTTCTAAGTGTCTCATAATTTTATGTCTTGTGTCGTAGGTCTGAAGTCAGAGGTCTTTGCTTACGACTTATTAGTTATTTAAATATTTATTCTTAATAGATCAAAATCTTTAGTCCTTCGACTTTCGACTTGTTGACTGAAAAGAATCACCCAAACCTTCCTGTAATATAATTCTGAGTAGAAATATGTTGCGGATTGGTGAAAATCTTTGTGGTTTCATCGAATTCGATTAATTCGCCAAGATAGAAATAAGCTGTTTTATCGCTCACACGCGAAGCTTGTTGCATGTTGTGTGTAACAATAACAATGGTGTAATCTTTTTTCAATTCGTAGATCAATTCTTCTATTTTGGCAGTTGAAATCGGATCGAGTGCCGAAGCAGGTTCGTCCATTAATAGTACTTTTGGCGAAATAGCCAATGCACGTGCAATACAAAGTCGTTGTTGTTGTCCACCGGAGAGTGCAAAGGCTGATTTTTTCAGTTTGTCTTTCACCTCATCCCACAAAGCAGCTGCTTTGATAGATTCCACCACACGTTCTTCAATAAATGTTTTGTCGTTTATTCCGTTAACGCGCAAGCCATAGGCAACGTTTTCGAAAATAGACTTTGGGAATGGATTTGGTTTTTGAAAAACCATGCCCACTTTTTTTCGCAATTCGTCAACATGAATGCCCGGCGCGTAAATATCCTGTCCTTCAATAAGAACCGATCCAGTCAGCCGTGTTCCGGGAATCAAATCATTCATCCGATTAAGGATGCGGAGAAAAGTTGATTTTCCACAACCCGATGGGCCAATAAAAGCCACAACTTTGTTTTGTTCTACTTCCAGGTTGATGTTTTTTAATGCGTGAAACTCACTGTAATAAAAATCAACTTTCTTTGCGTCAATGGTTAGCATATTTTTTAGTCTTCAGTCGACCGTTGTCTGTCGACAAATTGGTTTAATTTGTTTTTACTTTCTTAGAGAAATAGTTCCTGAGTACGTTTGCCAATATATTGACCAAAAGTACAATAAATATTAATACCAATGCAGTTCCATAGGCAATTCCTCTCGATGCCTCAATATCGGTTCCACTGGTAGTTATTACGTAGAGGTGGTAAGGCAATGCCATCACCTGGTCGAAGATGCTGGTTGGAAGTTTTGGTAAGAAGTAGGCTGCCACGGTAAAGAGGATAGGTGCCGTCTCGCCGGAAACACGTCCGATGGAGAGAATTAGTCCTGTGATTATGTTTGGAAATGCCATTGGCAGAATTACTTTCCGAATGGTTTGTAGTTTTGTTGCACCCAGTGCAAGGCTACCTTCACGGTACGAAAAATCAATTGCTTTAAGTGATTCTTCAGTAGTACGGATAACAAGCGGGAGTGAAAGTAAACCCAACGTAAGCGAACCGGCTAGAATTGAGTCGCCAAAATGCATAGTGTTTACAAACAATGCCATCCCGAAAAGTCCAAAAACTACCGACGGTACACCACTTAAATTATTCGTCATGATACGAATAAATGTGGCAATTTTACTTCCGGCTGCGTATTCGTTCATATAAATCCCGGACATGATTCCTACCGGGAAACTAAAAAGACTGCTTCCTAAAACAAGGTAAACTGTACCGACAATTGCAGGAAAAATTCCACCCTTTGTCATACCCTCTTCAGGTGCTTTGGTTAGGAAATCCCAACTGATAACTCCTATTCCTTTCGAAACAATAAAACCCAGAATCAGAATCAAGATAGCCACAACTGAATAACTCATCAGTTTAAAAATGGTAAACGCAATGGCCTGTGACCAGCGTTTTTTTCGACCGGAATTATTTGTATTTATAATTGGTGTCATTTTTTTGTAAATGTATAATCGTTGAATAGATTCGTATTTTTTTCTATTGTACAATTTGTAGGATTGTGTACTTGTTTACTCGTCATCTTGTTTACTATCTCTAGCTATATTTTTTCTTGCCAATAAACTCAATACTAATGCTGATAACCATTGTGATAAGGAATAAGATACAACCTAATGCAAACAGAGCCTGATAGTGACCGCTTCCAGCAGATGCTTCGCCCAGTTCGGCAGCAATAGTTGCGGGAATGGTTCTTACCGGTTCGAGTAAAGTGTGGGGGATAACTGCAGCGTTTCCGGTAACCATCAGCACTGCCATAGTTTCACCAATAGCACGACCAATGCCCAGAACGGCTGCTGAAGTGATACCTGATTTTGCGTAGGGAATAATAACGCGGTAGATGGTTTGCCACTGTGTAGCTCCAAGTGCTAAGCTAGCTTCTTTTGTAGCTCTCGGCACTGTACGCATGGCATCTTCGGCTACAGTAATTATAGTTGGAAGTGCCATGATAGCAAGTACTATACTGCCAGCTAGAGCTGTTTCGCCCACCGGTAACTTGAATGACTGTTGTAAAAAGGGGACAATTACCACCAGGCCAAAAAAACCGTACACAACCGATGGAATCCCGGCGAGAAGTTCAATAAGTGGTTTCAGAAAATTTCGCACTCGTAGGGAGGCTATTTCGGCAAGATACACTGCCACCGCAATACCGAATGGTAATGAAAGTAGAATTGCACCAAGACTAACCCAAATTGTACCCAATAACAACGGTAATAAACCATATTGAGCCGATGGTGTAGCAGTAGGATACCATTCTTTTCCGCCAAAAAAATCGCCAGGACGAAGCGTTTCGTGGTTTAATAATGTACCATTGAAATTTTTGGCTACATATTCTTTTGGTAAGAATAATATAATGCCTGTGTGTTTTGCCGTCAGTTCACTCGCCTTCGAAGGAATATTTTCAAAGCTGGCTCCTAGCTCTTCTTCGGTGTAATACTTGGTCAAGTCGCTTAGTCGAACCACTTCTATCGGTTCTTCTTTGCCGCCTACTTCATCCCAGTTGGTTACTTTTCCATCAAATATCTCTTTTATTTGATATGAATTCAAATCTTTTACCGGATTTGCTTTGTTGAGTCCGAGGACATAACCATCTTCAATGACCGGACTATTGAATAAGCCGGATGCTTCTTTGAACAAAAAAATCACTATTAATAATATAGTGATGCTCGTTATGCTACCACTTATTAATAATGCACCTTCTACTAATTTTTCGAGGAATCGTTTCACGTTTCTTTTGATTTTAAAAACTGTACAAAGGAACAGAGATGATATTAAAGCTAAATTACGAAAGTATTACAAACCTGTTACGTTTTTAGACTTATGATGTTGATGTCGAATTAATCTGCAGTCTATCAATAGTTTGTATTTTGTATATCGATAAAAGGATGCTAAATTTGAATTGTAACAGAATTGTAATAGCTTTGGCAAAATCTTGTAATATAGTCGCCGTTTCTTTGCACCGTAAACAGAAAGCAAAAAAATATATTAAAATTATAAACTAAATTAAATTCAAAAATGAAATTCAAAAGTTTAGCAATTATCGCATTAGGTCTTGTAAGTTCGACCATTGCATTTTCACAAGAAGCGAAAGTGGACTCATTAAATGTACTTGATCAGCGTATTACATCTGTTGAGGATGGTCTTCTACAGCTTAAAAAACTGAAAATTAGTGGTTACATTCAGTCTGAATGGCAATCGTCTCAAATTGATGTAAATGGTAAAGCTTCTAACGACATGAAAGTTGGTGCTGGAGCCAATGCTGCCGAACTAGCTAATGCAGTTGCCAATCCAGGTGGTTCATTTAATCGTTATGGTGTGCGTCGAGGTAGATTAAAGGCTACTTACACAGATTTTGGATGTACAGGTGTTTTTTACTTGGATGCAACTGAAAAAGGAGTTGTTTTGAAAGAGGCCTATGTGGCAGCACTAGACCCATGGGCAGGACTTTTTACACTTAAAGGTGGTGTTTTTAACCGTCCTTTTGGATATGAAATTGAATATTCTTCATCTTCTCGTGAAATGCCTGAAAGAAGTAGAATCATTCAAACACTGTTTCCAAGTGAAAGAGATTTAGGTGGAATGTTTACTTTACAAGCTCCTAAAACCTCACCTTGGAATGTATTGAAATTAGATGCAGGATTGCTTGCAGGTAATGCAATCGGGGTTGATACTAAAGGGAAAAAGGATTTCATAGCTCACTTAACGTATAATAAAGCAACTAATACATTTAAATACGGAATTGGTGCTTCAATGTACAGTGGTTCTGTTTTTCAGCCTACTACTAAGGTTTACACAATGTCGAACAATACATTCACAGCTGTGGGTGATAGTGCTTCGAACAAAAACCAATATGCAAGTAGAAAATATTTTGGATTTGATGGACAATTTAGTATAGCAACTGCATTGGGTCTGACTAATATTCGTGGTGAATACCTTTTTGGTAAACAACCAGGTACTAGCTCAAGTACAAGTAGCTATAATAACTCAACTATCCCTGCCAATGATTACAAAGGAACAAATGATATTTATATTCGTAATTTCGCTGGTGGATACATTCAATTATCGCAAGATATTGCTGATACAAAACACACCTTGACTGTGAAATATGACTGGTATGATCCTAATACAGATGTTGCGGGAAATAATATTGGTGTTGCGGGAAGTAAAACTAGTAAAGCAGATATCGCTTATTCAACTTTAGGTCTTGGATATATGTATCGTCTAAATAACAATGTAAAGTTCATGCTTTATTATGATATGCCAGTGAATGAAACGTCAAGTGCATTGAGTGCAAAAGGATCTGATTATACAAAAAAATTGGCTGCAAACTTAGTTACAGTTCGTATGCAATTTAAATTCTAACAATAAACACATTAAATAAATAAATCAAAATGAAAAAACTTATTTTATCTATTATGATGGTTTGCGCGATTGCACCATCGTTTTATGCACAGAAATTGAAAGGTAGTGACACCGTTTTGCCATTGGCACAAAAAGAAGCTGAAGTATTCGGTAAAAAAACCGGAAAATCGGTAACTGTAATTGGTGGTGGTAGTGGTGTAGGTATTGCAGCTTTGTTGGAAGGAACAACTGATATTGCAATGTCATCACGTAGTATGAAATTTGACGAGAAAGTAAAATTTCAGGAATCTGGTAAATCATTGGTGACAAAAATTATTGCTTACGATGCATTGGCAGTGGTCGTGAATCCAGCTAACCCGGTTTCAAAATTGACCAGAGCACAACTTGAAGGTATTTTTACAGGTAAAATCACCAACTGGAAACAAGTAGGTGGTGCCGATTTGAAAATCACTCCTTACTCTCGCGAATCAAGCTCGGGAACTTACGAATTCTTCAAAGAACACGTATTGTTGAATAAGAACTATGTAAACTCTATTCTAAGTATGCCTGCTACAGGTGCTATCATTCAATCGGTAAGCCAAACAAAAGGTGCAATTGGTTACGTTGGATTGGCTTATGTTGAAAAAGGCGTAAAAGCTTTACATGTTTCTTTTGATGGTAAAACCTATGTTGAACCAAACGAAGTAACAGCTAAAAACAAAACGTATCCAATCATTCGTCCACTGTTCTTTTATATGGACAAAAAAGTGGAAGTAAAATCAAAACCATTAGTTGATTTTATCATGTCAGCCGAAGGTCAGAAAATAGTAGAACAAGTTGGTTATGTGCCAGTGAAGTAAGCTCTGTATAGAGAAAATACAATTTTTAAAAGTCCGTTGTCAAACATTGTTTTGACAGCGGACTTTTTTTTGTTGTATGGTGACGAAAGAATGTGACCACTCGTATTGCTTTCATCTTATTTTATTTAACTTTATCAAGTTGCGAGATTGTGCGAATATAGCTTACGTTCATGGTTATTAGATTTTGTTACCTTTTGTACTGAAATTATTCTTAAAGTTTACAGAAATAAATATTTGGGAATGTTGTTTTAATGTGAGTCCGATATAAACTACTTCAATTCTAAAATTCTATAGCGTATGGAAATAAGGGTTGCTTACATCTGAATTGATTTTCTCTTATTGTAACTAGTTTTATTCATTACCCCTTGACCGGGTCTTCGACTGCTGTCAGGGGTTTAAGATCAGTTTTTCGGGCACACCATTAAAGTAAACTATTTTTAGTTCATATTATCTTTTTGCGACAAACTTTTATTCTCAAGCAAGAAAATTTAATTCTGAAGCTAATAAATATATTCTTTAGCTGTTAATATATATTCTAAAGCAGCAATATTTAATTCCGAAGCTTAAAATTTTCTGCTTTATGAATTTTTTTTTCAAGAATATTTATTCTATCCTGCAGTCACCTGCAAGCATTATGCTATCATAGCTAATCGTAATCATATAGTTTTCTACTTCCAGTTGATTGATGGAGATATATAATTCATTCTTTATATTTATGCTAATTGATTCTTTATGTGCGATAGTAGTATTGCTGTTGGTCAATAGGAATAATATGTGTGTTCAACGGCTGTATTATGTGTGGTCAATGAGGATGATGTGTCATATCAGATAGAGTAATATATTAGGTCGCAAGGTGCAATTTATCGTGTCAAGTGCTGCAATACTGTATATGGGCGCATGCAATATATCTTGTCAATATCGGTAATATATCTTGTAGGTTGTTATAATATACCTTGTGAGGAGTTGAAATTCATCTAGTCGTTATATGTATTCTATTTTGTCGATAATGGTATGATGTTATATCTATTGATTGCACTTTGCCAAATTGAAAAACAAACCATAAAAGGAATAAAAGCACACAATAGAGATAATACTTTTAATACAATTGTGATTCATCTTTCAACCTTTGTTTTTTTATTTTAGTAAAGTAGAGTTAGTAGCTATTATAATTGGCTAAATAATCATTTTTACCTAAACTAAAGGATGAAACCTATGTGTCGAAAATAGCATCGCAGGATGGATTGATTTCAAATCTAGTTTTTCTTCTTTCATTCTTGCGATTTTTACTTAGAAGTTGGTTTATTTGCATTGAAACATGTTTAATAACATATTTTAAGGCTATGTTGAGGATATTTGCTTGTTGGAAAAGTATTATAGGCTTGTCGGAAAAGCACTATTGAATCCTCGTTATTAGACGAATTTAGCCTTAATTGAAATCATAAGCGCAATAAATGGAAGATCTAGAGTAGAAAAAGTATTGTTTAATGCTAAAAAAATATAGTTTTTATTATTGAAGTTACTTTATTTTTGCATTGTCGGAATTTATTATTCCCAACAATAATTAACCTTTAATATTAAATTTAATTCCATGAAAAGAAAAATCAATTTTCTATTGGTATTGCTCCTTTTTGGAGTAGGCTTAGTTTCTGCACAGCAGAATCTTTCTGTTTCGGGAGTTGTTACTGATGCAAGTGATGGTAGTCCACTAGTTGGAGTTACAGTACTTGTTAAAGGAACGGCTGGTGGGACAGTTACTGACATTAACGGGAAATACACCCTAAAAGCAGTACAAGGTTCTACAATTGTTTTTACATACATTGGTATGGAGAAGCAACAAGTTATTGCCAAAAGCAATGTGCTTAACGTTAAGTTGCAATCTGACTCTCACGTTTTGAATGAAGTTGTAGCCGTTGGCTATGGTACTATGAAGAAAAGCGACCTTTCAGGTGCTTCTGTAACTGTTGGTGAAGATAAACTCAAGGGTTCAATTATTACCAACATGGATCAGGCTTTGCAAGGTCGTGTAACTGGTGTTACTGCCGTACAAACTTCAGGTGCACCCGGATCTTCTGTTTCTATTCGTGTACGTGGACAAGGTACTATCAACTCGGCTGCGGAGCCTCTTTATGTGATCGATGGTGTTCCGGTTCAAGTAACCGGAAACTCTGGAGCTTCGTTCGGTTTAGGCGATGCTTTAGGTAATGGAACCATTTCTACTATCTCCCCTCTTTCTACCATTAATCCATCGGACATTGTTTCTATGGAAATACTTAAAGATGCATCTGCCACTGCTATTTATGGTTCGCGAGCGTCTAATGGCGTTGTGCTTATTACTACAAAACGTGGTAAAGCAGGAGAAGCTAAATTTTCGTATGATGGAATGTATGCAGTTCAACGTCAGGCAAAACGTCTAGATGTAATGAATCTGCAACAATTTGCGCAATATAGCAATGATATGGCTGCCGAAGTGGCGGGACGTGATTCGCGTGTTGAATTTCGTGATCCTTCTTTGTTGGGTAATGGAACGAACTGGCAAGATGCAGTATTCCAAATAGCTCCAATGCAAAGTCATACTATTAGTGCTCAAGGGGGTAATGAAACTGTAAAATATTTTGTGTCAGGCTCGTATTTAGGACAAGATGGTACTGTAAAAGGTACTGAGTTTAAACGTTATTCATTTCGTTCTAATTTAGATGCTCAATTGAAGAAATGGTTAAAAATGGGAGTAAATATGACCTATTCAAATACAGACGAGCGTTTAGGCCTTGTTGATAGTGATGAAGGTATTTTGAATATTGCCTTACTGTCGACTCCGGATGTGCCAATTTACGACATGAATGGTAATTATACAAGTGTAAGTAGCGAAGGACAAACTCGTGTTAATCCTATCGGAAAATCATTACAAGAAGATAACCTATTAAAGAGAGCTTCGTTAAATGGGAATATCTTTTTTGATGCAACTATCATGAAAGGGCTTGTTTTCCATACAGAATACGCTATCGATAAAGGAAGCTCAAATGCAGAACGATTTTATCCTACTGCAAAATACGGTAACTGGGTACGCAAAATTAATAGCGATTCATGGCAAACTAACCAGAATATGTTTTGGCAAGTTAAAAATTATTTGACTTATGCCAAAGATTTCGGGTTGCATAAAATAACTGCTATGCTGGGTCAAGAAATGTCTGAATCTAATTATAAATATCAAAGTATTTCTAATACTAATTTGCCGGACAACACTGTTCATAATCCAAATTTAGGTACTGACAAACCACTTATTAATGCTGGGTTTGGTAGTAGTGCCATGGCCTCTGTCTTTGCTCGTGGTACTTACAACTATAACGATAGGTATTATGCTACCTATACTTTCCGTCGTGATGGTTCTTCTAACTTTGGTCCAAATAATCGTTGGGCGTCATTTCATTCGGGAGCAGCTTCTTGGCGTTTTACAAACGAATCGTTTATGGAAGACCTGAAGTCAGTTATAAACAATGGTAAATTACGTCTTGGTTGGGGGCAAACAGGGAATCAAGGAATTTCAGGTTATAGATGGGGCGCAGCCATTAGTAAAATGGAGACCGGATTAGGAATAGCTTATCGTCCTTCCAATATAGCCAATCCATATATTCAATGGGAAAACCAAGAACAAACCAATTTAGGATTAGATCTTGGATTGTTAGACAACCGCATTGAATTGACAGTAGATGTTTATAAAAAAGTATCTGCAAACATGTTAATGCAAGTGGACTTGCCATCATATATGGGATCCAAAGGGAATTCTTCCAGTGCTTTGGATGCTCCTTGGGGAAACATTGGGAAACTTGAAAATAAAGGATTGGAAATAGCTTTGACAACACACAATATTAAATCCAAAGATTTTCAATGGGATACAGAAACCCAAATTTCGTTCAATAAAAATAAGTTATTAGGCATGACTGGTACTTCTGCTACAGCTATTGAAGGATATGGTCAGTGGATAGACGTAGTTTCGCATACCGAAATAGGTCAACCTCTTTATAATTTTTATGGTTACAAAGTAGTGGGTATTTATCAAGACAAGGCTGATATAGAAAATTATACTAATAGCCTAGGTAATAAAGTGACTCCAAAAAGTCCTGCTACATCAACAAAGCCCTACAGTCGTACCAATACTACCTATGTGGGTGACTTGAAATACGAAGATGTGAATCTGGATGGTAAAATAGACGAAAATGACCGAACTAATCTAGGCTCTCCTATGCCAATTTTTACTTTCGGTTTTAATAATACTTTTCACTATAAAAACTTTGATTTAAACGTGTTTATTAATGGATCATACGGTAATAAAATATTAAATTACTCGGCCATTAATCTTTCTAGCATGAAATCGATGTGGAATAATCAATTATCGTTAGTAACAGACCGTGCTCGTTTAACTCAAATTAATACTGCACAAGTTTATCCTTATACTAACTCTACTGGTGTACTTGTTTCTAACTGGTTTGACGACATTGACAACGTGAAAGTAGCTAACTCTGGAACAAGTATTCCACGTGCTATTCAGAATGATCCTAACGGTAACACTGATATTTCAAGTCGCTATATTGAGGATGGATCGTATGTTCGTTTAAAAAACATATCATTAGGGTATAATTTTGATAAGAAATTATTAAAACCATTACATTTGGAATCGTTACGCATTTATGCAAATATCCAAAATCTATATACGTTGACTAAATATACCGGTTTTGATCCTGAGGTTGGTGCAAGTACTACCAGTCCAAATGTTTATGGTTCTGATAATGGACGTTATCCTTCACCTCAAATTTATACATTTGGATTAAATTTATCATTCTAACATATCTGAAAGGAAATAATATGAAAATACTAAATATAAAGAGTTTGGCGATTGCCTCCATTTTTGTAGTCGGAATGAGTTCATGTACCGACTTCTTAAATCGTCCGGCCGAAGATACATATACCACTGATGGTTTCTACCAGAATGATGCTCAATGTTTTCAAGGGGTTAATGCACTTTACAATTCACCGTGGTATGATTTTCAACGCGGTTTTGTGAAAATTGGTGATGGTCTTTCTGGCAACTTGTACTTTGGGGATACCAATCCTTATCAAACGTTTGTTCTGAAATCGAGCGATGCGGATTTGAAGAATGCTTCAGCATCTTTGTGGTCGGTTAATGCTTATTGCAATACGATTATAGAGAATATTAACATGAAGTCTGGAGCTGCAGTAACGCTAACCACTAAAAATACTGTAATCGGTGAAGCGTTAACATGGAAAGCTATGGCGTACTTCTACCTGGTTCGTTGTTTTGGTGCCGTGCCTATTATTCACAATAATAGCGCTATAATATCTGGAGGTCAATCAAACAGTGTATATAGAAATAAAATAGAAGATGTATATACTTATATCGTTAAGGATTTGACAAAAGCCATTGAACTTCTTCCGAAAAGCAGTCAGCCCGGTCGCATTGATAAATACAGCGCTTGTGGTTTATTGGCAAAAGTATATTTGACCAAATCGGGTTATGGTTTGGATGGTACTCGTAATGCTGAGGATTTGGCTAATGCGGCTAAGTATGCGAAAATGGTAATTGACGAAAGTGGTCGTACATTAATGCCTGTTTACTCGGACATTTTCCGTTTGAAGAATAACGGAACACAATCATTTGTTGGTGAGGATTTGATTTCATGGCAATGGACAATTGGTAGTCACTGGACATGTCAAAATACCGAACAATCAGATCTCGCATTAACAGGATTTTCCGAATTTGCCGATACATGGGGCACCTGGGTAGGTCCAAGTATTGACTTGCAAAAGGCTTTTGGTGAAGATGCTTCCAGTTTGACTCGTGTAAACAACGATGCTCGTCGTAAAGCTACTATGATGATGCAAGGTGATCATTACGATTATTTTTGGACTGACAAAGGTGGTTTTAATTATGATTGGAATAATGCAACAGCTACAGGTCTATCATATGGTATTGGTACTGGCGCAAACTGTGTTAAGCACCTTGTTGGAGACAATGCTGACCACGTAGCTGGTAGTGGAGTTGGTATGCAACGTATGGCTACTGCTTTAAGTACTCACCTTCTTCGATTGGCTGATGTGTATTTAGTATATGCAGAAGCAGTTTTAGGAAATGCTGCATCCACTTCCGATGCTAGCGCATTAAGTGCTTTCAATGCTGTTCGTGGTCGTAGTGTTGCTAATTATACATCTAAAACTGCTATTACATTCGATGACATTTTCAACGAACGTAGATTAGAACTAGCTGGTGAAGGTGACTTTTGGTATGATTTTGTACGATTAAGTTACTATAAACCTGCTGACGCTAAGGCTAGATTAGCAGCTCAGGATCGCGGCTCATGGGGTGGTTTGGCTGATTATTACAAAGGCACAATTTCTAAATCACAACTTACAAGAGTTGCCGGAAATGTAGCAGCTAGTAATGTATTCTTCTCTATTCCTTTCCCTGATACTGATCAATCGGCTAATCCAAATTTAGGGAAAGATCCTGTTCCATTTGACTTTAGTACGATTAGTTTCTAAAAAATAACAATAAGAATGAATATGAAAAATATATATAAATCAACAATAAAGATAGTTGCATCGCTGATCGTATTGGCTGCAATTGTGGCTTTACCGGCATGCAATGACAATCCGGATGCTTACGAATCAACATCGGGCAAACCCACGGTGTCTTATGTTCGTATACCTGATGCACTTAGCAGTGATTCTTTGGTGACTCATGCTTTTATGGGAACTACTGTTGCACTTGTGGGTGAGAATATGAGAAGTATTAAAGAAGTCTGGTTTAATGATCAAAAAGCTACTCTTAATACAAGTTTAATAACTCCGACTTGTTTAATTGTAACAGTTCCTGATTCAATTCCTGATTTGGTAACAAGTAAAATCTATATGGTTACTTCGTCTAATGATACGGTTAAATACAATTTTGGAGTGGATGTTCCAAATCCATTATTGAATACGATGGATTGCGAGTATGTAGCCGATGGTGGTACAGCTGTTATTAATGGGAACTTCTTTTTACCTGTTGATGGAAGCGCTGTTCCGGAAGTATATTTTACTCCGAATATAAAAGCAACAGTAGTATCAGCTACTTTGAATAAAATAACAGTGAAAGTACCTGTTGGTGCGGCTGTAGGCCCAATTTCTGTAAAAAGCCGTTATGGAACATCTCGTTCTAAGGCGTTTTATTTCAGAGATAATAGAGGGATTATTCTTGATTGGGATAATACTAATGCTTCAGGTGGCTGGCGTGCAGGTGTTATTGCGAACTCAAATCCTGCAGGTATAAGTGGAAACTATGTACGCTTCAGTGGTGCACATGACGACTCTAAAGGTTCTGGTTCAACATGGAATGAAGATGCTTTCTCGTTTAATCTATGGGGAACTGCTAATGGACGTCCACAAGGAGATTTATTCTCAACTCCTTTAGCTAGTTCAGTATTGAAATTTGAAGTTAATGTTGATAAAGCATGGTCATCAGGAGCGTTACAAATGATTTTTACACCTTGGGCAATGTCAGCAAAAAACACCTATATTGGAGGAGATGCAACACAACCAATGCTTCCCGGAGCAATATGGAATCCTTGGGCTACTGCTGAAAAAGGAACATTTAAAACAAACGGTTGGATTACCGTATCTGTTCCTATAAAAGATTTCACCTATGATCGTGCCGGAGGAAAACTCGCAACAGGTACTCAGGTTGGCGGTTTTGGTGGTCTTACATTCTTTGTATATGCCGGCGGTGTAGTTGGTACGCCTTGTACTCCGGATATTTGTATAGATAATATTCGTGTTGTCCCTGCTGAATAATCATAAACAAACCTTGTCCGCTCCCGGTAAAAGGGAGTGGACAATAAAAATCAATACTATTATGCGACATAAAAAAATTATTTTTCTATATGTAAGTCTTGTCACTTGCGTGTTGCTCAGTGGCTTATTTCTCAATTCCTGTAAGCAGGATGAAGTAGTAAGTACTCCTACGTTGAGTGTTTTTGGCCCTTCGCCTGCTTTGCGGGGTGGAGTTGTAAAGTTCGTTGGAACAAATCTGGATAAAGTTACTTCCATAATGTTACCCAACAATATTGAAGTAAAAGACATTACAAAGACCAGTGCAACAGAAATTTCCATCACTATCCCACAAGAAACAAAACCGGGATTGGTTATTTTAAAATCGGCTAGTGGAGATATTACCACTAAAACTCCGTTGACATTTTCGGAGCCTATTTCTGTTGATACTTATACTACCACTGCAGTGAAAGCCGGTGATGTATTTACCATTGGTGGTGATTATCTCAATTTGGTTGCTCAGGTAATATTTAGCGATGGTGCAGTTGTTGATAGCTCAAAATTTATCAGCAAAACGCGTAAAGAACTGAAAGTATACGTGCCTAAAGCTGCTAAAACAGGTAAAGTTGCCGTATCAAACGGTGCTACAATTCCTGTAGTGGTGTATACAACAGGTAATGCTACAGTTACTGATCCTACAACGCTGACTTCTATATCACCTGTTCCTGTTAAACCGGGTGAAAACCTGACCATTGTCGGAACTTATCTTAATTTGGTAAAACAAGTCATTTTGCCGGATGGAAACAAAATTGATAGTGCTGCTATTACTGTCAACGCAGCTAAAACAACGATTACAGTGAAGGTGCCTTTAACCGCTAAGGAAGGTGTTGTGAAAATGATAACGTATTCGGGCCTTGAAATTACAAGCACTGCTGTGATGAAGTTGGTAGGTCCTGCCATCACTTCTGCTGCACCTTTGTTGGTGAAAAACGGTGCATCGCTTACAATTACAGGTACTAATCTTGATCTGGTAACGACTGCTGTTTTTGGGGCTGTAGAAGGAAAAATTACTGCTCAATCAGCAACAAGTATTACAGTAACTGTACCAATGACTGCTGTTGATGGTACTGTAGTGCTGAATACCAATTCCGGTCTAACGGCAACTTCTGCTGCTTTAACGATGGTGAAACCTGCATTTACAAGTATTACTCCACTGGCATTAACTGCCGGTGATAAAGTAACCATTGCTGGAACCGATCTTGATTTGGTTCGTAAAGTAACTTTCTTAGGTGGTTCTGTGGCTGTAACTCCGGCTATTGGTGCTACTTCGTTGGAAGTAACTGTACCAACAACTTGCGCGGGCACTGGGGCAGTAACCTTAGAAACGGTAAACGGAACTAAAGTAGCGTCAACCGATCAACTTGCTATTAAAGCAGCTACTACACCTGCCATCATTAGCATAACACCGGCTGTTGCTCCAGGTGGTCTGATGACTATCACCGGTAAAAATCTGAATTTTGTGGAATCAATCTATTTTGAGTCTAATGTAAAGGCAGTGCTTTACGGAGTGCGTACTGAGACATCGATTACCGTATATGTTCCTGTAGAGGCTAAACATGGTCAAACTACATTCACAATGAATTCATTTGTTGGGGAAAAAATTGTATCTGATAAATTCATTTATGGAACAGATCCTGTTGTAGATGCAAGTTATGTATTCTTTGATTTCGATAGCAAAGGCTCTTGGTGGGGTAGTTATGGAGCTGTCGAAAACAATACTGATTTATCATTAACTGGTAAGTATTTCCGTATCAATCAGAATTTGCCGTCAGGATGGGTTGACTTTTTCTGGAGAAATGGGCAAAATGATCTGAAAGTGGCAGGCGTTACTGTAGCTGAGTGGGCTGTCAAAATGGATGTTAATGTTTTGGGTGGAACTACTCCTAAATTTAAATTCCGTCTAAACGGTACTGATGGTGACTTTTGGGCTATTATTCCTGGTTTAGAGAATAAAGGCGGTTGGTACACAGTTACTATTCCTTTGACAAATTTCAAGGATGCAGATGGATTCGGGACAAATACTTTACCCAATGTTCAAAATATCACCAAAGATTTTGGCTTAGCAACCGCAGGTGATGCTGGTTCTGTAAATATGTGCATTGACAATATTCGTTTTGAAAAAATTTCGGGTGTAGCAAATGCTCCAAAATTCAAATTAATAGGAATGTAAAATTCGTTATGAATTAGTTTTTTTATGAAAGGGAGTTAGTACCCCATGCTAACTCCCTTTTTTTCCATTTAGGACAGAGAACATTATTGTTTGGTCCTCTCATCATTTTTTTTCTTAGAAATTCTATAAGTTCACCTCCTCTTTCCCGATATATTAATACATTTGCGTTTATGTTCAACAGAATATTGGTTTTAATCTTCTCTCTTCTTGTCTTTTTTGTCTCATTCTCAGCTTGTAAATCGGATGGAAATGCTGACACTACTGCTCCTTTGCTGATATCGAGTAACCCTGCTGATGGAGCAGCGGCTGTTGATCCGAAAGCAATTATCTCCGTTAATTACAACGACAACATCGTATTGTCGTCTTCTGCTCCAATTCTCTTAAATGGTGCGACTGTTACTGGTGCGGTTAATGCTCAAACACTCACCATCAGTGCAACTCTACAATCTGGCACCACTTATACGTTAATCATTCCCGCCAATGCTGTAAGCGATGTGTCGGGAAATTATGCAAAAGAAATTAAAATATCATTCACCACCACGGGTAACCCTGTCGACGGTGTTTTTGAGGCTGAGAAAGCTGCCATCAGTGGAGATGCAGCAATAGCCACAACTCTCGCCGGTTACTCGGGTACCGGTTATGTAAACACAAATACGGGTAATGTTACTTTCACGGTTCAGGCTGCTACGGCCGGTTATTACGATTTAAACTTCCGATATTCAACATCAGGAAATAAAAAGGTGAATGATTTGTATCTGGATGGTGTGAAATTGTCATCGTTGACTTTCGACGCAGTAAATGTATGGACAACACTTTCGGCCGGTAAAGTGAAACTTTCGGCCGGACAGCATACGATTGCTATTGTCAAAAACTGGGGATATGTGCAGTTGGATTATATGACAGCCGCTTACAATGCTGCCGGAATAGGTGCATTTAATATCGTGGCTTCGCTTGTAACGCCAAGTCCAAGTACTCAGGCGGTAAATTTGTATAATTTTCTGAAAACTAATTTTGGAACGAATATTATATCCGGTACTATGGCCAACTACAGTACCAATATTACCGAGGCTACCTGGGTGTATAACAATGCAGGTAAATGGCCTGCGCTTACCGGATTCGATCTTATTGACCACACGAATCCAAACCAAAGTTGGATAAAATATTCGGCTCCATTTACGTTGGGACAAGAATGGTGGAATAATAATGGAATTGTAGCTATGACCTGGCATTGGCGTGATCCGTTGACCAAATCCGGAAGTTTTTATGTGCCTTCTGCAGCCACTTCACCCGATACCGGAACTACTTTTGATATCACCAAAGTTTCTGATCCAACTTCAGCTGAATATAAAGCCATGATAGTTGATATTGACGTAATTGCGGGATATCTGAAACAATTTAAAGATGCAGGTATTCCAGTAATTTGGCGACCATTACACGAAGCAGCAGGTGGTTGGTTTTGGTGGGGCGCAAAAGGAGCTGAACCTTGCAAAGCATTGTGGAAATTAATGTTCGATCGGTTGGTGAATGTGCACGGGCTCAATAACCTGATTTGGGTATGGACAACTGATGCCAGTGCCGATGCGGTGAATTGGTATCCGGGCGATGCGTATGTGGATGTGTTGGGCATGGATATTTACCCAGGCGCCAATCAGCATGGTTCTCAATATATTTCGTTTCTGAAAGTGAAAGAAATGTTCGGTGGTAAAAAACTGATCACATTAAGCGAATGTGGCTCGACTCCCGATCCTGCTTTGATGAAAGAATATGGCGATACATGGTCGTGGTTTATGCCGTGGAATGGTGATTATACCGAATCCGATTCGCATAACGGAGTTACCTGGTGGAAGAAATTTTTCAGCTACGACTATGTGATTACGAGGGATAAAATGCCGAGTTTGAAATAGGGAGACCGGAATTCCGATTCCGGTAATTCAAAATTTATGTTTTGGAAATCGTTGAATAAAAATGAAAAAATGAAACACACAAAACTCATAGCCGTAATCCTCTTCTGTTTTCTGGCTCTTCAGCTTCAGGCACAGGTGACGTTTAATCGTGGTGTTAATCTCACAGGTTGGTTTCAGACATCAAGCACCAATCAGATTCAATTTACCAAATACACAAAAAAGGACTTTCAGAACATAAAAAGTCTGGGTTGCGACGTAGTGCGTTTACCCATTAATCTATTTTCGATGACCAATGGCAGCCCTGATTATACGGTTGACCCTTTGTTTTTTGATTTCTTGGATCAGGCTGTCAACTGGGCGGAGGAATTGCAGATGTATTTAATTATCGACAATCACACTTCGGATGATTTGGCGAGTAAAAATGCGAATCTAGAAACGGTGCTTTCCAAAGTATGGGTTCAAATGGCCGAACATTATAAGAACCGATCCAGCTATATTTTGTACGAAATACTAAACGAACCAAACGGAACGTTGACAACGGCAGCATGGGGAAAGATGCAACAAACGGCTATCACTGCTATTCGCGGCATTGATACAAAACATACTATCGTTGTAGGTGGTGCAGGTTTTAATAGCTATACCGAACTGGCTTCGATACCGGTATATACGGATGCAAATCTGATCTATACCTTTCATTTCTACGACCCTTTTGTTTTTACACATCAAGGTGCAACATGGGTTACGCCATCGATGGCACCGTTGGCTAATGTGCCGTTTCCATACAACGCCTCAACTATGCCCGCTACTCCTAGTAGTCTGGTTGGAAGCTGGGTGGGTAGTTCCTTAACTAGTTATTCAACAGATGGCACTTTGGCTAAGGTAAAATCACTTATTGATATTGCGGCAGCTTTTAAAACAAGTAGAAACGTGAAAGTCTATTGTGGCGAATTTGGCGTTTATATTCCCAATAGCCCGAATGCAGACAGAACTTATTGGTATGGTGAAGTCCGGAAATACCTCGAAGCAAAAGGAATTCCTTGGACAACATGGGATTATCAGGGTAGTTTTGGCTTGTTTACCAAGGGCTCGGCTGAGTTGTTTGATTATGATTTAAATATCCCGTTGGTAACAGCGCTTGGACTGACTGCTCCGGTGCAACAAACTTATACACTCAAAGCCGATTCCGTTGGTTTTCCTGTTTACACGGATTATATAGCCGAAAAACTACTCGAATCGAGCAGTGCAAGTGGGGCTATCATCAACTTTTATTCAAAGGATAAACCCAATAACGGTAAATACTGTTTGGCCTGGAGCGGTGCGGCGCAGTACGGAGCGGTTGGATTCAACTTTTCGCCGGATAAGGATTTGTCTATGTTGAAAGCACAAAATTATGCACTCAGCTTTTTGGTGAGGGGTAATTCGCCCGGTGCAAAATTCGACTTGCGTTTCACCGATACTAAAACTACTGTGGCAACAGATCATCCCTGGCGCATGAACTTCACTATGGACGAAACGACTGCTCCCTGGGATGGGAAATGGCACAAAGTGTATCTCCCGCTCTCTCTCTTTTCCGAAGGAGGTTCGTGGGATAATACATGGTACAATGCCAACGGACTGTTCGATTGGAAAGCCATTGACCGTTTCGACCTTGTGGCAGAGCAGGGTTCGTTGGTAGGAAAAGCCTTTTGGTTTGATAATATCCAGTTGACTAACCTGGATACCGCAAAAATTTACGAAGCGTCGACGTATACCGCCGTGAAACAGGTTTATTCACACACATCTTCGGTTAGCGTATTTCCCAGTCTCATTCATAACGAAACAACTATACAATATGTATTAACCGGAACCGAAGATGTTGATATTAGTTTATACACGTTGTCGGGGCAAAAAGTAGAAGCGATAGTTCGTGGCAAGCAGTCTCCGGGCACTTATGCACATACATGGATAAGAAATAACCGGATTCAGCAAGGGGTTTATATTTGTCGGGTTAAAATATCGAATGACGTGTTTCCCTTTAAATTAATTTTGATCTGATAAATACCACTGTTGTGCTCTGTTCTTTGAAGTCGTTTTTTTATTATATGCATCCTACGGAGTAAAACGCGTGAACCAGTGTTTGATATATAATTCGGTGTTGTAATAGAAGATGTTGATATTTGTTTGTACAGAAATAATGATCTAAGAGTCGAAATAGTATTATGTATGGCTAAATAAATATGGTTTTACATGGAATGAATGTTTTATTTTTGTGTCTCAGTAATTTACAGGAATGAATATAGTGTGGGGTCTTATGATATCCCTTAATTGATTTATTATTTATAACTAATACAATGAAAAAAATACTTTTGCCAATTTTTTTGTGCGTTGCATTGAATGCATCAGCGCAATGGGCTTTTCGCTTGCCGGCTATTGTCAGTAATCACGCTGTTTTTCAGCAATCGACTGATGTGAAATTGTGGGGCTGGGCTCAAAGTGGCAGTACCGTAAAAATAAGTTGCAGTTGGAACCCAACGGATACGGTAAAAGCTGAGCCCCGCAAAGACTGGACGTGGGATGCAATTGTAAAAACACCGAAAGCAGGTGGTCCCTATACTATAACATTTATCAGTAGCTCACAAAAAGTGGTTATTGAAGATATTCTTATTGGCGAAGTGTGGTTATGCTCCGGTCAATCGAATATGGAATATGCTTTCAACTGGGAATCAAAACCAATCGACGTTGGTGATGAAGTGGCTAAATCGGCCAATAACCAATTGCGCTTCTTCCAACTTTCGCATACCTACAGTATTTTTCCTAAAGATAATTCGGATGGAGAATGGAAAGTCAGTTCGCCTGAAACAACTCCTTCTATGAGTGTTGTTGGCTATTTCTTTGGCAAAACAATCAATGAAAAAACGAAAGCTCCGGTGGGGCTTATTGCTTCGTATTGGGGTGGAACAGCCATTCAAAGCTGGACGCCGGGTGAAGTCTATCAGCGAGATAATGACTTGAAAAAACTGGCCGAAGATACCAAACCTGTCAACTGGGCTCCGGTAGCACCGTCGGTAATCTACAATTCAATGTTATTTCCGTTAGTGAACTACAGAATTGCAGGAGCTATCTGGTATCAGGGTGAAGCCAATACCGGCGAGCCACAAAACTATAGCAAACTGTTTGAAGGGCTTATAACCGGATGGAGAAAAGCATTCAATAACGACTTTCCATTCTATTTTGTACAAATCGCACCTTGGAGCGGATACTGGAAAAATAGTGCGGCCTACCTGCGCGAGCAACAAGAGGCAGTACTTCACTTGCCTAAAACAGGGATGATTACAGTGGGCGATTTAGTAGACAACATCAAAGACATTCACCCCAGAATAAAGAAAGAGGTGGGAACGCGACTGGTGAATCTGGCACTAAAAGAGCACTATGGCTTTCAGGATATAAATCCATATTCTCCTCGTTATAAAGATTTCAGTTTAAAAAAGGAGAAAATAAACATTCGGTTTACAACTAGTGCTAAGTTGATTTGTAAAGCCAAAACTCCGGCTGGTTTTCAATTGGCAGGAGCTGATCAGCAATTTTATCCCGCTGTCGCAAAAATAGAAAAGGACGGTTCTATAACTGTAAGCTGCAAAGACGTAAAAATCCCCGTTGCAGTTCGTTACTGCTTTACGAATGATGCTATGCCTGATTTATTTGATCGCAATAGTTTGCCATTAGTACCATTCAGAACGGATAATTGGTGATTGTTTAGTCGGTAAGAAGATGACAAAGACGCGATTAAGTTTAACCTTGATTTGTCTGGCGGGCTGTTTATGGATGTGTGCAGCCAATTGCAATACTCATAATCAGGCTCGAAAGTATTCCGTGGTGATTGATCCGAAGGCGACTAAGGAAACCAAAGCGCTTTTTCTAAATTTACAGAAAATACAGGAAAGTAATATCCTGGTGGGTCATCATGATGCAACTTTGTATGGTCATGCCTGGGCGGGCGATGATAACCGGTCGGACATAAAGGATGTTTGTGGCTCGCACCCGGCTCTGATAGGTTTTGATTTTGCAATTGCAACAAATAAGCCTTATGAAGTATCGAAACAACGATTTGAATCGACACTCAAACAAACCACCGAAGCTTACGACCGAGGTGCAGTAGTAACTTTTTGTTGGCACGCTAATAATCCGCACAACGGACAAACGGCCTGGGTGGATACTACCAAAGTTGTTGAAAATACAGTGAGGGAATTACTTCCAGGCGGGAAAGCGCACGAGGCTTACAAGATTAATTTAAAGCAAATAGCCGATATGGCTAAATTGGCAAAAGGCTCTGATGGGAAATTGATTCCGATTATTTTCAGACCATTTCATGAAATGGAGGGTGGTTGGTTTTGGTGGGGAAGACTCTATCGCACGCCAAAGGAATTTAAAGAGCTGTGGCGGTTCACGGTAGAATATTTGAGAGATCACCTTGGCGTTCATAACTTCATATATGCCTATTCTACCGATTGCAAGTTTAAAACCTTCGAAGAATATCTGACGGATTATCCGGGTGATAAATACGTGGATGTGTTGGGAATGGATGATTACTGGGATTTTCGTCCCGATGGTGCCAATAATCCAACATTGGCAGCCGAAAAGGTAAAAATGATTTCTGATTTGGCACAAGCAAAGGGGAAATTGGCCGCCATGACCGAGACCGGTTTGGAATCTATTCCGGATAGTACCTGGTTTACAACGAAATTGCTCCCCGTTCTTCGTTACAAAGGAGCAAAGTTGGCATATGTAATGCTTTGGAGGAACGATACGCAGATGAAACAACATTTTTATGCACCATTTCCCGGGCAGATTTCGGTGCCGGATTTTTTGAAATTTTACAAGGATGAATACACTTTGTTCGAGAAAGATTTAAAAGAAATATATAAATAAGGATTTTTTTAGCAACTGGAAAAACGCACGATGAAACAATTTTCAAAGATTTTAATACTGAGCATCATGACATTGGTGGCTATAAACAGCTCTGCTAAAGTTGCACAAGGTTTTGCGAAAGTAGAAAACAATCACTTTGTGGTGAATGAAAAGCCTTACTATTTTGTGGGGACTAACTTCTGGTTTGGAGCTATTCTGGGCTCAAAAGGGCAAGGTGGCGATAAGGCACGTTTGATCAAGGAGCTAGATTTTATGAAAGAAAACGGGTTGGTGAACTTGCGCGTACTTATCGGTTCTGATGGAAGCAATGGTATTCCATCGAAAGTAGAACCAACCTTGCAGATAAAAGCGGGTGTTTATAACGATACAATCTTCGATGGTTTAGATTTTTTATTGTTGGAATTGGGCAAGCGTGATATGAAAGCGGTGTTGTTTTTCACTAACTCATGGGAATGGTCGGGGGGATATAGTCAGTACCTCAATTGGGCAGGAAAAGGAAAGAACCCGGTGCCATCTGTTGATGGTTGGCCGGCTTATATGGATTTTGTGAAACAATATGCCGGTTGCGATGAATGTCGTCAGATGTTGAAAAACCACATCAAGCATGTTATTACTCGCACTAACCGTTACACGAAGAAAAAATACACGCAGGATCCTGCTATTTTTTCCTGGCAAATTGGTAACGAGCCACGCGCCTTTTCGGATGCCAACAAACCGCTTTTTGCAACATGGTTGAAAGATATTTCGGGGTACATTAAATCGTTGGATAAAAATCACATGGTTTCTATCGGCTCCGAAGGACAATGGGGCTGTGAAATGGATATGAGTTTGTTTGAACAAATTCATGCCGATAAAAATGTCGACTACCTGACCATGCATATATGGCCTAAAAACTGGAGCTGGCTGGATGTGAAAGATATGCCGGGTACATTACAAAATAGTATTGATAAAACGCAAGAGTATATGGCCAACCATATGGCTGTTGCCCGCAAACTTTCAAAACCGATTGTGCTGGAAGAATTTGGTTTCCCGCGCGATCATCATCAATATAACTTACAGGATTCTACTACACTACGCGATGCCTATTATTCGTCTGTTTTCGAAACTATTGTAAAGGCCTCGAAAAACAATGATGTGTTGGCCGGATGTAATTTCTGGGCATGGGGTGGTTTCGGTCGTCCCAATCCAAAGCATGTGTATTGGGCAAAAGGCGACGATTATCTGGGCGATCCGGCTCAGGAAGAACAAGGTTTGAATGCTGTTTTCAATACAGATGCTACTGTGAAATTGGTGAAAAAGTATGTGATGAAAATGCAAAATATTCCGACGTTGGTGGATATGAACGCTACGCCAAAAACACAGGCATTGTTTCACAACATGTTCGATAATTTGGGCAAAGGCATTATGTTGTGCCATCAGGATGATGCAGCTTACGGGCACGGTTGGTATGGTAAAGCCGGCGGATCAGATGTAAAAGCTGTTACCGGTGATTATCCGGCCATGGTGGGATGGGAGCTAGGTCATTTGGAAATCGGTGCAGCTTATAATCTCGATTCAATTTATTTTACCGACATGAAACGCATGATGCGCGAAGTGTACGAACGTGGTGGTATCAACACTATCAGCTGGCATGGTGATAATATCGTAACCGGCAACACTGCTTGGGATTGTGCTCAAAATACAGTAGTGAGCAGTGTGCTGCCCGGTGGAAGCAATCAGGCCAAATTTCTGACATGGCTAGATCGTTTGGCTGTTTTTTTTAATGATTTGAAGGATTCGAAAGGCGAAACGTTCCCTGTTATTTTCCGCATGTATCACGAGCATACCGGTAGTTGGTTTTGGTGGGGAGCCAAACAATGTACCCCCGACGAATATAACCAACTGTATCGGATGACGGTAAGCTATTTGCGAGACGTAAAAGGTGTTCATAACATATTGTACGCTTTTTCGCCTGCAGGTATAACTACCGAAACCGAATTTCTAAGCCGCTATCCGGGTAATGACTGGGTGGATGTAGTAGGTTTCGATAATTATTGTGGATCTGATAAATCGTCTATCGAAAAATACAAAAAGGATGTGACTGCCGGATTGCAGGTAGTGACTGATTATGCAAAGCTCAATAATAAAATTCCGGTTTTGGCAGAAACAGGTATGGAATCTATCCCAGTAGCCGATTATTTTACAAACATTCTTTTGCCAACTATAGAGCCTTTCAACATCAGTTACGTGTTGCTTTGGAGAAACGCATTTAATAAAGAAACTCATTTTTATGCGCCCTATCCCGGACACTCGTCGGCAGATGATTTTATAAAATTCACCGGAAGCAAGATAATACTAATGAGTAATGAAATGCAACATATATATAGTCGCAAATAAATGATAATAAAATAGTTTTAAATAATATATATTTAGGAAATGACAGACTTTATTAAAGCTTTGAATCACCTCAGAGCAAACCACGAAGAATTATTGAGTAAGAAAAACGAGAAACTTCCATTCGGAAATGGAATTTACGACCGTTATACTAATCCAGTACTTACAAACGAGCACGCTCCAATAGAATGGCGCTACGATTTCAACCCGGAAACGAATCCGTATTTAATGGAACGTATCGGAGTAAATGGTGCTCTGAATGCAGGTGCAATGAAATGGAACGGCAAATATATTTTGGTGGTACGTGTGGAAGGCAACGACCGCAAATCGTTTTTTGCCATTGCCGAAAGCGAAAATGGAGTGGACAATTTTCGTTTTTGGGAAGAACCAGTAACATTGCCCGAAACAGACGAACCGGATACCAATGTGTACGATATGCGTTTGACAGCACACGAGGATGGTTGGATTTACGGTGTTTTTTGTAGCGAGCGCAAAGATCCAAATGCACCGGCAGGCGATTTATCAGCTGCAGTGGCTGCGGCGGGTATTGTACGTACCAAAGATTTATTGACATGGGAGCGTCTTCCCGATTTGAAAACAAAAAGCCAACAACGCAATGTGGTGCTTCACCCGGAATTTGTAGATGGCAAATATGCATTGTATACCCGTCCGCAGGATGGATTTATCGATACCGGTAGCGGCGGTGGAATCGGTTGGGGATTGGTGGATGATATGACCAATGCGGAAGTAAAAGATGAGAAAATCATTAATCACCGTTACTATCATACTATCAAAGAATTGAAAAACGGAGAAGGTCCACATCCTATCAAAACAGAGAAAGGTTGGTTGCATTTGGCGCATGGTGTGCGCAACTGTGCTGCCGGACTACGTTATGTGTTGTATCTTTACCTCACTGATTTGCAGGATCCAACAAAACTGATTGCCGAACCGGCAGGATTCTTTATGGCTCCTCAAGGCGAAGAACGCATTGGTGATGTATCGAACGTATTGTTTAGTAATGGTTGGATTGCTGATGAGGATGGAAAAGTATTCATTTACTATGCTTCGTCTGATACCCGCATGCATGTTGCTACTTCTACCATCGATCGCTTATTGGATTATTGTATCAATACTCCTGCTGATGGATATCGTTCATTTAAGTCGGTAGAAACGATTAAAGAACTGGTTGCGAAAAATAAAGCATTAGCAAATCAAAAAGCTTGATAGGCAAAGAACTAAGCTGTATTCAAATCACTTAAATCTAATTGAATCAAAAATGAAGAATACCCGTTTTTTTCTATTGTTAGGATGTGTTTTGCTGGCTTCGACAGTTATGCAGGCACAGAAATTTCAGGGATTGGCACTCACACCTCCAATGGGTTGGAATAGTTGGAATAAATTTGCTTGCAATGTAAGTGAAGAATTAATCCGAGAAACTGCTGATGCTATGGTGGCTACCGGTATGAAAGATGCCGGATACGAATACATTGTTATTGACGACTGCTGGCAGGTAAGTCGCGATAGCCTTGGCTTTATTGTGGCTGATCCGAAACGTTTTCCATCAGGAATAAAAGCATTGGCCGATTATGTTCATGCTAAAGGATTGAAATTTGGCATTTATTCATGTGCCGGAAATAAGACTTGTGGCGGTCGTCCTGCCGGACGTGGGCACGAATATCAGGATGCTTTGTCGTATGCCAAATGGGGTGTGGACTACCTGAAGTACGACTGGTGTGATACTGAAAACCTGAATGCCATAGGTGCTTATACCACCATGCGCGATGCGATGTATGCAGCGGGACGTCCAATCGTTTTCAGTTTGTGCGAATGGGGCAATAATAAACCTGAGCTTTGGGCGAAAGAAGTAGGCCACCTTTGGAGAACAACCGGCGATATTTACAATTGCTTTGATTGCGTTCAGAATAATGGAACATGGAAAGCTTTTGGAGTGATGCAAATAGTTGACAAGCAAGATGGACTGAGAAAAAATGCAGGTCCGGGACATTGGAACGATCCTGATATGCTTGAGGTGGGCAATGGAATGTCATTGAACGAATCGAGAGCTCATTTCTCTCTTTGGTGTATGTTGGCTGCTCCGCTTATTGCCGGTAACGATTTGCGCTCTATGAATGCTGAAACTTTGACAGTACTTTCGAACAAAGAAGTAATTGCTATTGATCAGGATTCGTTGGGAATTCAGGGATTCAGACATACGGCTAAAGACAGTGTGGAAACATGGCTTAAACCCCTCAAAAATGGTGAATGGGCAGTGTGCCTGTTGAATCGCAGCAATACACCAAGAGTTGTAGCACTCGACTGGAAAACATTCTCTGTGACCGACTCATTGTCGAACCGCACGCTCAACACCACAGCCAAGGAAGTGTACAAATTACGCGACCTGTGGTTGAAGAAAAATGTAGGTGATACGCGCAAACCTTTGAAAGAAACTCTTCCGGCCAGAGACGTGCTCTGTCTTAAATTATTCAAATAAAGTACAGGATGTTTCTAAAATAGTACTGTTTTAGAAACATCCTGTACTTTTTAATTGGCAGAAAATGGGTATTTTTGTCGACATGTAATTACACGGATTAAAATTAGCCTTAGATTTATAAAATTCACAACACAAATAAATAATATGGATGTTCAGAAAATTAGTTTAAAAGAAAAAATCGGTTACGGTTTTGGTGATGCCGCATCTTCTATGTTCTGGAAGATTTTTGGGATGTATTCTTTGTTTTTTTATACCGATGTTTTCGGAATCACGGCAGCTGCGGCCGGAACAATGTTTCTGGTGGCCCGCTTATGGGATTCTTTCTTCGACGTCTTTGTAGGAATTATCAGCGACCGAACCAAAAGCCGCTATGGTAAATACCGTCCGTTCCTTTTATGGTTTGCCATTCCATTTGCTGTAATGGGTGCTGTTACATTCTTTGCTCCTGATTTCAGTCAATCCGGAAAATTAGTTTACGCCTACATCACGTATTCATTGATGATGATTGTGTATTCGTTAATAAATGTGCCCTACGCTTCCTTACTCGGCGCCATTTCTTCCGATCCTAAAGAACGAAATTCGCTCTCTTCATATCGTATGTCATTCGCATTCATTGGAAGTTTTGTAACTTTTATGTTACTACAACCTATGATTGACTTTTTCTCAAAAACATTTGGTGGTCATGGTGCTGTTCATGCTGTAAAATCAGGTATGAGTACTTCACCTATTGGTTGGGTGATGGGTGTCGGATCTATTGGAATCATTTGCGTTATCTTATTTTTGTTCTGCTTCAGTTGGACAAAAGAAAGAGTCGTACAAATCGAAAGTGAAGAAAATGTGACTGTAAAAAAAGATTTAAAGAACCTTTTTCATAATGCTCCATGGTGGATTTTAGTGGCAACCGGTTTGGCTGCACTACTTTTCAATGCGGTTCGTGATAGTGTTGCTATCTACTTTTTCAGAGATTATGTAAAATCCAGTTACAAAATGACGGGAACAGGATGGAATATGACTACCATTTACTTTCTGGTAGGTCAGGCAGCTAACTTGATTGGTGTAATGATTGCACCTTCTGTTTCGGCTAAATATGGCAAAAAAAGAACCTATATGATTGCCATTTTGATTGCAGGAATTCTAAGCACAGGCTTTTATTTTATTCCTAACGATATTACCTGGATTCTTGCCTTCCAATTCGTGATTTCTCTTTTTGCCGGTTATGTTTTACCATTGTTATGGTCAATGTTTGCCGATATTGTGGATCATCAGGAATTGATTACCGGACGTCGTGCCACAGGTTTGATTTTCTCCTCTTCTTCTATGTCTCAAAAACTAGGTTGGGCCTTAGGTTCAGCAATGAGCGGATGGATTCTAGCCGTGTTCAAATATGTACCCGATGCAGCACAACAAAGTTCACAAACTCTTTTTGGAGAACATATCATGATTAGCTTAATGCCGGCTGTGTGCTGTGTACTGGCTTTTGTGGGGATGTTATTCTACCCACTTTCAGATAAAAGAGTAAAAGAAATTTCGGAAGAGCTTGAAGTAAAAAGAGCTAATTCCAAAGCATAATGAATACTAACCACCCCTGATCTCCGTCAATCGACTGAGATCAGGGGTTCTTTAAAATAGAAAATGAAATACGGACATTTCGATGACAACCGACGTGAATACGTCATTACTAATCCTCGCACACCATGGCCCTGGATTAATTACCTCGGCAATGAGGACTTCTTCAGTTTAGTTTCCAATACTGGTGGTGGATATTCTTTCTACAAAGATGCAAAATTCCGCCGTCTTACCCGCTATCGTTACAACAATGTACCGATGGATAGTGGTGGGAAATATTTCTACATCAACGATGGAGAAACGGTATGGAGTCCGGGCTGGAAACCCTGCAAAACTGAATTGGATAGCTACGAGTGTCGTCACGGGATGAATTACACCACCATCAAAGGGGTGAAAAATGGGGTAGAAGCAGAGGCTTTGTATTTTGTGCCGTTGAAAACATGGGCAGAAGTACAAAAATTAACGCTGAGAAACACCACTAATGAAGTAAAAACGCTTAAGATTTTCTCTTTCGTTGAATGGTGCTTGTGGAATGCAGCTTCCGATATGGAAAATTTCCAACGTAACTTCTCTACCGGCGAAGTGGAAATTGAAGATTCGGTTATTTATCACAAAACAGAATACAAAGAACGTCGCGATCATTTTGCATACTACTCGGTAAATGAACCGATGCAGGGTTTTGACACTGACCGCGAAACATTCTTTGGATTGTACAATGGTTTCGACGAACCGCAAACCGTACTCGAAGGTGCACCACGCAACTCAGAAGCACACGGTTGGTCGCCTATCGCTTCGCATTATGTAGAAGTAGTGTTACAACCGGGAGAATCGAAAGAGTTGGTGTATGTGTTGGGTTACGTAGAAAATGCTCCTGAAGAGAAATGGGAAAGCAAAAACGTTATCAATAAAACCAAAGCTAAAGCCACCATTGCCCGCTTCGATACGGCTGCCAAAGTGGACGCTGCCCTTGCAGAACTGAACGCTTATTGGGATAATTTATTGAATGTATTTACCATCAAGACCGGCGAAGAAAAACTGGATCGCATGGTGAATATTTGGAATCAATACCAATGTATGATTACCTTCTGTTTCTCGCGTTCGGCTTCGTTTTTCGAAAGCGGTATCGGACGTGGAATGGGATTCCGAGATTCCAATCAGGACTTGGTGGGCTTTGTTCATCAAATTCCCGAACGTGCCCGCGAACGTATCATCGATATTGCTTCCACGCAATTCCCCGACGGCGGTTGCTATCACCAATATCAACCTTTGACAAAAAAAGGGAACAACGAAATCGGACAAGGTTTCAACGACGATCCGATGTGGTTGATTCTCGGAACAACAGCTTATATCAAAGAATCGGGCGATTTCACTATTTTGGATGAACCTGTTCCGTTTGATAATGAAGAAGGTTCGGAAGTATCACTTTTCCATCACCTCACTGTTTCGTTCGATCACGTGGTGAATAACCTCGGACCTCATGGTTTACCATTGAGCGGTCGTGCCGACTGGAACGATTGTTTAAACCTGAACTGTTTCTCTAACGACCCGAACGAAAGTTTCCAGACTACCGAAAACAAATCGGAAGGTTCGCAAGCTCAAAGTTTGATGATCGCCGGATTGTTTGTGGTATATGGTCGCGATTATGTGGAATTATGTAAAGTAATTGGAAAAACAGAAGAAGCAGCCCGCGCTCAGCAACATATTGATGCCATGGTGGCAGCTATTAAATTGAACGGATGGGATGGAGACTGGTTTATTCGTGCTTACGATTATTTTGGAAACAAAATAGGTTCGAAAGACAACGAAGAATCGAAGATCTTTATCGAATCGAATGGTTGGTGTACTATGGCCGGTATCGGTTTGGAAGAAGGCATGGTAGCAAAGGCATTGGACTCGGTAAAAGAACGTCTGGACTGTGAACACGGTATCGTGCTGAACAATCCACCGTTTACAAAATACTATATCGAATACGGCGAAATATCCAGCTATCCTCCGGGATACAAGGAAAACGCGGGTATTTTCTGCCACAATAATCCATGGATTATGATTGGCGAAACGGTTCAGGGACGTGGCGACAGAGCGTGGGAATATTTCCGCAAAATCTGTCCTTCGTACACCGAAGAGATCAGCGATTTACACAAGGTAGAACCTTACGTATATGCCCAAATGATTGCCGGTAAAGATGCTTTCAAACCGGGTGAAGCGAAGAACTCCTGGTTAACCGGAACGGCAGCCTGGAACTATTATGCGATTACACAATACATTTTGGGAATTCAACCCACTTACAATGGACTGAGAATTGAACCTTGTATTGCACCCGAATGGAAAGGATTTGCAGTAACCCGTAAATTCCGTGGAGCGACCTACCTGATCGAAGTCAAAAATCCAAACGGATCGATGAAGGGTGTTGCCTCACTAACCGTTGATGGTAAGGCTATTGAAGGAAATATTATTCCATTGATGCCTGTGGGTGGAACTTACAAAGTAGAAGTGGTAATGAATTAAATAGAGGTTCTATCTCTTCCCGATTTTAAACTTTGGGAGAGATAGAACTTAATAAAATATCTTGCTAAAAGAATTAGCAAGTTTGCCAAAAGCAATAGCAAGGTGGCCAAGCGTGTTGGCAAGCAAGTTGTGATAAATAGCTGGATTACTTTTTACAATAAATTTGTTTACTACACAGATGAAATACGAACTTCTTCAACTCAAACAAGAACTCAAAGAAGAGTTGACGCACAATATCCTTCCGTTTTGGATGGACAAAATGATGGATGATAAAAACGGAGGTTTCTACGGTCAGATGACCGGCAGAAATCAGCTTGTGCCTAATGCTCCGAAAGGGGGAATCCTCAACGCAAGAATCCTTTGGACATTCTCTTCGGCTGCTTTAGCTCTCAAAAATCCCCTTTACACCGAGTATGCCAAACGTGCTAAAGACTATGCTTTCGAGCATTTCTTTGATACTGAAAATGGTGGAACCTACTGGATGTTGAAAGCAGATGGAACGCCGGCCGATACCAAAAAACAAATCTACAGTCAGGCATTCTTTATTTATGCTTTGGTTGAATATTACCGTGTTACCAACGATAAAACCTGTTTGGATAAAGCCATTGAACTTTTTAATCTTATAGAGAAATATAGCTTTGATACTAAGTTGAACGGCTATTTCGAAGCGTACAGCAAAGACTGGGTGTTGTTGGAAGACCTGCGCCTGAGCGAAAAAGATGCCAACGAGAAAAAAACCATGAATACGCATTTGCATATTCTGGAAGCCTACACTAATTTATACCGTGTGTGGGATAGTCCGCTGTTGAAAAAACAACTTCGAAATCTGATTGAACTTTTTTTGGATAAAATTATCAATTCTGAGACCCATCATCTCGATTTGTTTTTTGATGAAGACTGGGATTGTAAATCGACTTTGTTCTCCTATGGTCACGACATAGAAGCTGCGTGGTTGATTGATGAAGCTGCGGCTGTACTTGGTGATGCAGAGCTATTGAAACGAGTGCATAAGGTCATTGGTAAGGTTGTTGACGCAGCTGCTGAAGGCGTTCAACCGAATGGTGCTATTGTAAATGAAAAAAACTCGGCAACTGGACACGTTGATACCAATTGCGATTGGTGGCCACAAGCCGAGGCCATGGTTGGTTTTTTCAATGCCTATGAATTATCCAAAGACGAATCTTATGCCATGAAGACACTGGCTACCTGGGAGTTTGTAAAAACGAACATTGTTGACACTGAAAACGGAGAATGGCATTGGTCGGTTTCGTCGACCGGTAAAGTGGATAATAACAATGACAAGGCCGGATTCTGGAAATGTCCTTACCACAACGGTAGGATGTGTTTAGAACTATTTACTCGCATTCACGACTAGTGCCCGGATAGTCTCCGGAATTTTCTGTAAAACCTTTTTAAATCTAATACATTATGGCAATTACAAAAAAGATCTGTATGATTTTTTTTGTCTTAGTGCAGGTCGCATTTGGCTATTCGCAAACTAAAACAAAGAAAAGTATAGTTCCCGTGAACTCATCGGTGGCCTTAAATGGAAAACTTCAGGTTATCGGTACGCAATTATCAAATGCAAAAGGCAACGCACTGATGCTGCGTGGTGCTAGTCTTGGTTGGCATAACCTTTGGCCGCGTTTCTACAACGAGGGTGCGGTAAGCTGGCTTGCTTCCGACTGGAAGTGTAATGTTATCCGCGCTTCAATGGGTGTGGGTTTGGACGATAGTTATCTGGAAAACCCTCAATATGCACTCAAATGCATGACAACTGTTATTGATGCCGCTATCAAAAACGGCATCTATGTGCTTATCGATTTCCATAGTCATAAACTACACACAGCAGAAGCCAAAACATTCTTCACTGGTATGGCAACTAAATACAAAAACAGCCCGAACGTCATCTACGAAATATGGAACGAACCAGATTATTATTCGTGGAAAGTGGTGAAACAATATTCAGAAGAAGTTATCTCAACTATTCGTGCTATTGACCCTACTAATATAATTCTTGTCGGTTCTCCTCATTGGGATCAGGATATTGATTCGGTAGCAGGTAATCCTATTGTTGGTCAGAAAAATATCATGTACACCATGCACTTTTATGCCGGAACGCATAAGAAATGGTTGCGTGACAGGACAGATAAAGTAATAGCTGCAGGTATTCCCATTTTTGTTTCGGAGTGTGCCGGTATGGATGCTACGGGCGATGGACCGCTTGATCAGGCTGAATGGAAATTGTATCTTGATTGGATGGATGCAACTAAGTTGAGTTGGTGTGTTTGGTCGGTTTCTGATAAGAATGAAACCTGTTCCATGTTATTGCCCCGCGCTTCATCTACCGGAAAATGGGATGACGGACTTTTGAAAAGCTGGGGTAAAGTGTCGCGCACATCCATACGCGAGAGAAATAAATAAGATATAGAGAAGCCATCAGGATATGCAAAAACAGCTATCTTGATGGCTTTTGTATCTTTTATAGTTAATATGTGATGTTTATTCAATGATAATTTGTACACTTGCAAGATGAAAAAATTATGATTACTATGCAAACCTCAAACGTATTCAGAGAAGTTACACCGCTTTCGGAGGAAGACTGCTTTGTGATTATCAATCGCATAAAGTCCGAATTCTCTTATCCTGTGCACGTTCATCCTGAATATGAACTTAATTTTATAGAAAATGGCAAGGGTGCTCGCCGTATTGTGGGCGATTCTATCGAAGAAATTGATGATCTGGAACTCTGTCTTATTGGAAACGAAACACTGGAACATGCTTGGATGAATTATCATTGCGAGTCGAATGAGATTCATGAAATTACCATCCAATTCCACAAAAATTTGTTTCTGGGCAGTTTGTTGAATAAAAAGCAATTCAACTCAATAGCTGTGATGCTTGAAAACGCCAAAAAGGGCGTTTCTTTTTCACGTGAAGCAATTGAAAAGGTGAAAGAAAGATTGGATTTTCTGAACAAGAATCACAGCGGATTTTATTCTGTACTGGATTTGTTGACCATTTTATACGAACTATCTCTCGACAGGAATTCCCGCATTCTTTGTAGCAGTACTTTCAACAAGCAAGATGATTCTTCGGAAAGTCGTAGAATTCAGAAGGTCATCAACTTTTTGAACAATAATTATCAAAAGGAAATTCGATTGATAGATGTTGCTAATCACGTCAATATGTCGGAAGTTTCATTTAGTAGGTTTATGAAAAGACGTACAGGGAAAAACTATATCGAATACCTCAACGATTTACGTTTGGGCATTGCTTCGCGCTATTTAGTAGATTCGAGTAAGACTATCTCTGAAATAAGTTACGATTGTGGATTCAATAACTTATCCAATTTTAACCGCATTTTTAAAAAACGAAAAGGCTATACGCCTAAGGAGTTTCGCGAGAATTACTCTAAAATGCGAATTCTGATTTGATCTGATACCGTAGAATCCCAAAAACCCGTTATTGAATAATGTTCGGTAGCGGTTTTGTTTTATAATGTTAATTGTCATTAAATAATTGCATTCAGTATTCTTATTGTCATACGCTTTTATTGGCTTTGAAATAGGTGTGTCTTACCTTTGTATCGTTCATAAATGTAATTCGCTATTGTAACTATTTCCATAGAAATACATTTGCAATTCCATTTATGTTTGTTCTAGGTTTAAAATGTATAGAGATGAATAGATTAGAATTAGTGAGGAATGAAATTGATGTGATTCTGTTGAATCAAACAAATGTAGAGCAACGGCCACTTGGCTATATTCATTTGTATGGGGTGTCCCAAAACTGTGCAATTCTGGCATTGAAACGTGGACTAAATGTGGAGTTGAGTTCTATTATAGGAGTTCTTCATGACTTTTATACATATAAATTTAGTTATGTAAAAGAGCATGCAATATTAGGTGCTGTGGAAGTAGAGAATATACTTAGGGATTTGGAAATATTTAGCGAGAAAGAAATCGAAATTATAAAAACCGCGATAAGTAATCATAGTGATAAGGAAAATAAACATGATAAATATAGTGAATTGATAAAAGATGCGGACGTTCTACAAAACTCAATTTATAGTTCGGAGTTCGAAATCAAACACAAGAAGAGGTTGAAAAAAGTGTTTAAAGATTTAGGAATAAAAGTAAAACTAAAAAATGGAATACTGGCCAAGAAAAATTTCGAATTCTTGTCTAAAGAAAGTTGAATTATCAGAGTATTGTTTTTAATTTTTCAGAAAAAAAATCCGCCCAAAATTAATCTGTATTTTGGGCGGATTTTAAATTATTTCTCTATTATTACTTCTACAGTATCATCATCTGCCGATTCCTCTATAACAACATCGTTTGCCTTGTTCTTCTTTTTCGATTTCCGCTTAGCATATAGTAAATGTATAATCCCATCAATCAATCCAATTTTTGGAACGATAAAGTTTTTAGCGCCGATGCTTTTCGCAACATCTAGATAAATGTCTGCGGCATAGGTAATCACATCTGCTCTGTCGGCTTTGAGTTTATATATTTCCATCAGCTCGTCAACGCTGTGCTGTTTCAATGTTTCGTTTAAAGTCTCGAGAACAGTTACCGATAATTTACGGTCTTTGCGTAGTTTGGCCAGTGTGTTTAATTTTATGATGTTACCCCCCGAACCAATTATGTCGGTTATAACATATTGTTCTTTTAGCTCAAACAAGTCGGTGTGCATTTTGTCGTATTCATCACTTTCTACTTTATTATTCAGTAGCCGAACAGTTCCAATATTGTATGATTTTGATTCAATTAGTTCACCATTCGCTATTAAACTTATTTCGGTGCTTCCACCACCAACATCTACAAATACATAGTTTTGATTATCATTCAGGTTGTAATAGAAGTGGCTTTCATAAATGATTAATGCCTCTTCGTGACCATCAATTATTTCAATTTTCAGATTAGTTTCATTCTTGATTTCCTTTACAATCTCTTTGGCATTTTTAGCTTCACGCATGGCAGCAGTTGCACAAACTCTGTAGTCGGTTACATCATATACTTTTAATAAATGTTTGAAAGCTTTCATTAATCTAACAAGTTGTTTAGCTTTCTTATCAGCTATTTTGCCCGACATAAACGATTCCTGGCCTAAACGTAATGGAACCCGAATCATCAATTCTTTGGTGAATGTTTCCGTTGCGTCTTCGGGTGAAATACTCATGATTAAAAGGCGTACGGCATTCGAACCAATGTCTATTGCTGCAAATTTAATACTGGTCATAGTGTTTGTTTTTAATGAATTTATGAGAATTATAAGTTAGTTGATAGATTTTGGTGACTCTCTTTGTAGGATTTATATAACTCCTGCTGAGATATAAATGGTTTGCCGTCCAGAATGGTTTGTAATACATTTTTGCCTGAACCGTCCACTATTCGGGCTTTCAAGTTGTCTTTTAGTCCGTATTCAATTACTTTTTTGAGCTGATGTTTCAAATCTACATCGTAAACAGGCGCGTATACTTCAATTCTATTGTCCAAATTACGACCCATCCAATCGGCTGATCCAATGTAGTATTTCTCATCTCCACCATTGGCAAAAATCATGATACGTGAATGTTCCAAATACCGATCGATAATGCCGTAAGCTTGTATATTATCGCTGAGTTTAGGAACTCCCGTTACTAAAGAACAATTACCGCGAACCAGAAGTTTAATAGTAACACCTGCAATGGAAGCATCGTATAGTTTTTCGATGATTTTTTCGTCAACAATATGATTTATCTTACAAAAAATGTAGGCCGGAAATCCTTTCTTTGCATTATCAATCTCTTTTTTGATAAGGCTGATAATTTTCTTTCGCATAAAGATAGGAGAAACAATGAGTTCATTAAATACAGGATTTAAATATGGATGTTCGATATAATCAAAAACAGTTTCCACCTCATCAACAATTGTTTTTTTTGCGGTCATTAGTGTGAAATCAGTATAAACGGTGGCTGTGCCTTCGTGAAAGTTGCCAGTACTAATGCAAGCTATATTACCATTACGTGCCATAATTAATGTCAACTTTGAATGCACCTTTAGTCCATCCACACCAAAAATAACTTTGATGCCGGCAGCTTGCATTTTCTTAGCCCAATTTATATTTGACGATTCGTCAAATCGTGCTAAGAGTTCGACCACGGCCGTTACTTTTTTCCCATTCATGGCAGCACATATAAGTGCCTTTATCACTTTAGAGTTTTTTGCTAGACGGTAAATACTTATTTTAATAGATTTTACTTCAGGGCTGATAGCCGCTTCGCGAAGTAATTGAATATAATTGTCAAAACTATGATAGGGATAATGTAAATACTGGTCTTTAGCCCGTATAAGTGAAATAATGCTTATCGCATTTTCGAATGCATAAATAGGGATGGGTGGTTGAGGAGCAAACTTCAAATCGGGTCTGCCTACCTTTGGGAATGACATAAAGTCTTTCAGGTTATGGTATCTGGCACCACCAATATGTGCATCCTTTTTTTCTATCCGTAGCAGTTTCTCAATAAATCTTAGCAAATCTTTTGGAATGTCCCTGTCGTAAACGAAACGAACAGGTTCACCACTTTTTCTACTTTTAACGCCTTTAGATACTTTTTCAAGTACACCCTGGTAGGCCGAATTGTCGAATTCCATTTCAGCATCGCGCGTAAATTTTATATTGTAGGCTTCGTAGCTGTCGTAATTGAGTGAGGCAAAAATTCGGGGTAAACAAAACCGAATCACATCGTCGAGAAACATGATACAGGTTTTATCACCCTCTTTTGGTAGGATAAGAAAACGAGTAAATTCTGCCGTAGGAATTTCAATAAGAGCAAATTCTTTTCTTTTTTTCTTTTTCTCACCATCTAGGTCTGTAATTTTTACAGCCAAATAAATGCTTTTGTCATTTAGTTCCGGCTCGTCTTCCATGCGTGAGACCAATATGGGGAAAAGCGAGTTCATTAGCACTTCTTTATAAAATGTATCAACAAATTCTACCTGTTCTGCATTTAGATTGTGCTCATTTCTGAAATGGATATTTTCTTTTTTTAGTTCGTCTATTAAAATATAAAATATTGTCTCAAATTCTTTTGAATACTTTTCATTGAGTTTCAGGATTGTGTGAAGTGTTGATTTTGAGTCAGACTTAACTATGCGCACTCTTTCTTCAATTTCAATCATTCTGCGTAGAGTGGCTACTCTCACCTGAAAAAACTCATCGAGATTGTTAGAATAAATGGCTAGAAATGTGAGCCTTTCCAGCAATGGAATTGATTCATTTGCAGCTTCATCTAATATTCTTTTGTTGAAATACATCCAACTTATGTCACGATTGACAGTATTTTTGTCTTTGATTTTCTTTGTCATGTTTGAAGCTTACTGCTATATTCTTTGTTTGTAGTGTATTAAGGTCAAATTTACGTCTTTAGCATTACGAAAGCATTACAAATGAATTACATATGCGTTAAGAGTAGCGCTGATTCATTTTTAAAAAGTAAAAGGCTATCATCTAATACTGTATTTAACGTTGATTGTGCTATAAAGTTCTGTAAATTTTGCATTTAAATATTTTTTGTCATATCATTTTCACTCCGCTGTTCTATCCTTGCAATATTGTGGCTGTTACTTTGTATAAAAAATAAGTAGCATATGTATACACAAAAATTTTATCCAACCATTGTTATTTCTGATGTTCATTTGGGCACAGAACATTCCAAGACTACTGAACTTACTGATTTTCTGCGTACAGTGAATTGTAATACGCTTATTATGAACGGCGATATCATTGACGGATGGCACTTGCAAAAGGGTGGCAAAGGAAAATGGAAAAAAGAACATACCGATTTCTTTAAGGTCATCATGAAAATGATGGAAAATCATAATACACACATTATTTATGTTCGTGGTAATCACGACGATTTTATCGATCACCTGGCACCGCTTACTTTTGCCAATCTCTCGATTGTAAACGAGTATGTACACGAGAAAAATGGTAAAAGTTACTATGTTATACATGGCGATGTGTTTGACAGCATTACTTCCAAAATGGTTTGGTTGGCTAAGTTAGGCGATATTGGTTACACTTTTTTGCTGTGGGTAAATCGTATCTATAATATCTATAGGGCTAAAAAAGGCTTAGGATATTTCTCCCTTTCGCAAAGCATCAAACAGAAAGTAAAATCTGCCGTTTCGTATATCTCCGATTACGAAAAAGAACTTGTGGCGTTGGCACGTGCCCGTCATGCCGATGGAATCATCTGTGGACACATTCACCAACCGGCCAACACGCACATTGATGGTATACATTACCTCAATTCGGGCGACTGGGTAGAAACTATGTCGGCACTATTGGAACACGAAGACGGAACATGGGAAGTGTATATGCACCGAGATGCAGCTATAAAACCTGATGCAGGACAAATTCAGTCGTCGGTTCTCAGCACTCCACAAACTTCATATGAAGGCATGCAAGTGGCTTTTGCGCATTACTTTTAATCAGTAAACAGTAATTTAAGTAAACTAGTTCACAAGTAAACGAGTACACATTCAATTGTTCAATATTTACACAATCACAATTAATATCGCCGAAGGCATAATAAGAGATAATGTTGACCATTTATCATTAATAATTTACAATTATGAAATACTTATTCGTAGTACAAGGCGAGGGTAGGGGGCATTTTACACAAGCATTAAGTTTGAAAAACATGCTCGAACGTAACGGTCACGAAGTAGTGGCGGTAATGGTTGGTAGTAGTGCCAAACGAACGTTGCCCGATTTCTTTACACAAAAAATAAACAGCGAATTGGTACGATTTCAAAGTCCCAATTTCCTGCCAACACCCAAAGGAAAACAATCGCCTTTGTTGGTTAGTATTTTGTATAACTTGTTGTTAGTGCCGGTTTATCTGCAAAGTTTGTACACTATTCACAAAACCATCAGAACAACAAAGCCCGATGTGGTCATTAATTTCTATGAATTGTTGTGCGGGGTTACGTATGGTCTTTTCAATCCTAAACCGCCCATGATTAATGTGGCGCACCAGTATTACTTCCTTACACCCGATTTTAAATACACGGGCGAGAATGAAAAACAGTTCAAACTACTGAACTTCTACTCCCGCCTTACGGCAATGAATGCTTATAAAACGCTGGCACTCTCGTTTCGTATCGATAAGTATTCTTCATTCGGAAACATTATCATTGTACCTCCGCTTTTGCGCCGGGAAGTGCTTCAAAAGGAAACTTCGGATGGTGATTATATACACGGTTATATGCTCAACAGTGGTTTTGCCAAAGAGCTGGCCGAATGGAGCAGTATTAACCATAAGGAATCGTTGCATTTTTTCTGGGATAAGAAAAAGGTTGATACAACTGTAAGTCTGACTCCTAACTTAACGATGCACAAACTGAGCGATACCTTATTTCTGGAATATATGGCAGGTTGTAAGGCCTATGCTACTACCGGAGGCTTTGAGTCGGTTTGCGAAGCTATGTACATGCAAAAGCCGGTGTTGATGGTGCCAACACATATCGAACAGGAGTGTAATGTAATCGACGCATTGCGTTCGGGGGCAGGAGTTACCGACGAGGAATTTGATTTGGATATTTTACTCGAGTGCATTCCAAGCTACAAACGAACAAACGAATTCAGGCATTGGACACATACAGCTGAGTCCTTGTTTATGTACGAGCTTACAAGAATTGAAACGGAAGAAACATCAATATTTGCCCCAAGTATTTGAGTTTTACCTTAACTATGAACTGGAGCTGTCTTAATTCATAAGGCAGCTTTATTTTTCTAACTACTTCGCTTAAACTTAATTGTAAGCGATTCAACATTCAATTAAAAACTTTTACTTTATCATTAAATGGGAAAACAAACTTACAATAAAAAGAATTTTTTACTTCCGGATAGCCATAGAAGCATGTCCTGTTATCATGCCAAAGTGATGGAAGATGGAATAATGAAACTCACTATTCATGACTGCAAGAGGTCAATACAATTTCAAAATAATTTAAACAACACAGAGGAAATTAGGGAGGCAATAGATAAGCTGAATAATTTGGCAAAAGGAGTGATTAATTTGAGAAAGCACATTGAAGAAAGGTATGAAAAGGAATTAAAATGAATAAAACGGATTCTATTTTAGATAAATATAAGTTACTGGTTGAGAAATATCAATTGATTGAAAATGAATTGTCAGAAATAGATATTCATGAGAAACGAGTAATCTTGAGAAAAATTTTCCCGATTTTGGCCGCATATAAAACAAATGCATCCGCAATTAAAAACGGAGAGAAGGCTTTCAGGTTATTCGGAAAATTGCGTGATGTTCAGGTTCAGATATTGAAATTAGAAGACGTACAAATGAGTACTGAACTATCCGGCTATTTGTCAATGCTGAAAGAAAAGGAGTCGGAACTAAAAGGGAAGGCTCATAAGTTTACCAAAAAGAAGAAAGTAGTATTTCCTAAGTTGAACAAAAAGCGTAAAATAGAGAAGTCGAAAATACTCAATAAAGCCAACAAATTACTTGACAAGCTAGAACTTAAAATTTATTCCGGATTTATTGACGATCCGGCTAATATCCACAAATTACGAATCAAGTTTAAGAAATTTCGTTATCAGGTGGAGATGCTTTCGTATATTGAGAAAGTTGACACCCGCAGCCTTCATAAACTAAAATCTTATCAGGATCAACTTGGGGAGATAAATGATTATGAAGTTTTGATAAATGGAATTGAAAAGTATTACTCCAATAAAGAATGGGATGAAGATCCTGTTATTGCTGTGTTTGAACAAGAACAAAACACATTGTATGAAACGTTTATATTCAATATCGAAACCTTTGTCAGAGATTGTAGAGTTACCCTTCAGTTGAAGCAAATATGGATGTAATAAACATGGCCAAACATGAATCGGTGTAGGGACAAGGCGCGACATGTCCCTATACAAACTATTTTATTTCATTCTCTTTTATACCAAGTCTATAAAATTCACCGATTGTAGAACAACAAACTTGGGCGAAAAAGGACATTTGTATTTTCTCAAATCTTGCGATAAACTTCGTCGAAAGGCACTCTCATTCTGTCTCCCCATACGCCGCGTTCTTCTCTGATTCCGCAGGAAACAACCATATTGATTTCGGCACCCAAGGGTAAATTCAAGACACGTTTTACTTTTCTACTATCAAAACCTTCCATCGGACAGGTGTCATAGCTTTCGTTGGCCATTGCTAACATAAAGGTTTGAGCTGCCAAAGCACAGGTTTTATGAACGACAACTCTCACGTCGTTTTCAGATACCTGATAGGTGATGGTTCTGAACAACCCAACAAGGTTTACAAGGGCTTTTCTGATAAATCCTAAAATCCCTAAAAAGCGGGAATATAAAAATGGAATTACTTTACCATAGTACAATTGCCATCTTTTTATTCTTTTTTCTTGTTTCTCTTTCGGACTGTTTTTCAGAATATTTTGAGTTTCCAGTTCAATCATCTTGCTTGCTCTCTTTTTGTAGAAATCCTGCCTTGTAACGAAGACTACCATTTGTTGAGCAGTACTTGCCGATTCCTGATTTAAACAGGCAACGGAGAGTTCTTTTAGAGTTTCCGGATTGGTGATATGATAAAACTCCCAAAGTTGCATGTTGGAGCTGTTGGGAGCTAAAGTAGCAAGTTCGATACAGTGTTTCACTTTCTCCGAATCAAGGGGAAGATCCTTGTAGTGTCTTACAGAAC
>Ga0209124_10000168_pt1 | contig 48879 bp, 34 predicted proteins | sample BarGraIncu01122A_FD_184502 | JGI IMG/M metagenome (GOLD analysis project Ga0209124, IMG submission 184502) | Arctic peat soil microbial communities from Barrow, Alaska - Barrow Graham LP Incubations 011-22A (SPAdes) (version 2) | ecosystem: Environmental > Terrestrial > Soil > Wetlands > Peat...
CCAAATCGCTAAATATTTTCATGGTAAAAGCTATCTTTAATTCGATAACAAGATACAAAGAAGTTTTTGATAAACCAAAGATATCTACCTGATATTCATATATTTTATATATTACAGACAGACTCTACTTACATCACCATCGCTACAGCGATAGTCGGAGCTGAAGATAACAGTGCCGCTTGGTGGACTGCATTCTCTGATTACTTCACCATTCCTACAAACAAGCTATTGCATATAGAGTTTGTTAACCACGGTACAGGTATTAACAACTGGAACAACTGGAATCTTGCCGTCACCAATGAAATAGCAGATCGTACTTCCGCCGACTATAAAGAATACTTTCTTCTCCGTTCTGATGCTTACGGCTGGGGTGGCAAAATGGTAAATGATGGTTATGCTTTCGATATCAAGATGATCACCCAAAACTATCCCGACACCGACGGAGATGGCAATATTTGGAACGACTTCCGCACTACCATGCAAGGTGCTCGTGTTTCTATCGACGTTGACCACTCTGCTACCGGAAATGTATATGTAACAGCCACTGCCGTTGGAACAAATGGTACAAAGCTTGTAGAAACATATCAACAACCGGTTTCTGCCACTGCTAATATCGTGGCTTTCTTAGTTGGCGATGGCAGTTATTTCGAGATGAAAAAAGCATACCTTATACCTTCTAAAGTCACTGTTGTAGCAGACGTTAATCCGGTTTCAATCGCTATTGCAGGAGCTCCTAAATTTGTTGAATTTGGCAACAAAAACTTCTGGGGTGATGCAAAAGCTACTGTTACTTTCGCTGACGGATCTTCCGCGCAAGCTGATTCTACAGATATATCATTCACCGTTATTCCTGATATGACTTCACTCGGAGTCAAGACAGTTATTGTAGCTTATAGCAAAACCAAGCAAGGCGCATACGGCAAAGCTGTATCAACCTTCTACACTCTGGAAGTAACTAACTCTGTTTCAAGCCTGAAGGTTACTACTTTGCCTAATGTAACTACCTACACTTTTCCAGGACCAGCAGCACCAGTGTTTGAACCAATAGGTATAGTTGTAACAGCTACATATTCTGATGGTTCAATAGGTGTAATAGAAAATGAGAATCTTCAGTTTAAGAATCCAGGAGGAAATGGATCGCAAAATGCTGTTATTACTTATGTTGGTGCAACAAGCACAGTAACTACAACATGCCCAATAACTAATATGATGGGAGGAACAAAACAAGTAGGTGCTACTGACTTTTCGTCCGGATTTTGGTCGGCATTCTCTAATGAATATAAAGTTGTTTCAGGTTCGACTAAGATATTTACAATGCATTGTTACTCAACTGGGGCTAATGGCTGGAATTCTCCTGCAACAGTTCTTCGCAAAGCTAACCTTGCGGAATATGCTGTAGTTCGCATGGACAACTGGGGATGGGGTGACGGCTTTGGCACTGCCACCAAAACATCCGACTGGAATTGGGATATATTCGCAGCAAATATTAATAACTCTGAAATAAAAATCACAGTTACAAATGTAGGTGACGGCACAGCTAATGTTCGTTACGATGTTACTTATGCTAATGGCGATAAGCATTATCAATTATACAAGGGTGTTACTGTAGACAGTTCAGATTTGAATTGCGCTATCACAATTGATGGATGTTATGTCGAAATAAAATCAGTTGAATAATCACTAAGATAAAAAATATTTAAACTATGAAATATTTATATTTAATCCTGTTGGGATTGCTGGCGCTCGTATCGGCAACATACGCAGAAGGCAACGGCAATGGCGACCAGATGTCGATGACTCAAACAGGCAACATAACAGTAAAAGGTAAAATCGTTGACGAAAACGGTGAACCGCTTCCAGGCGCAACCATACAACAAAAAGGTACATCCAATGGTATCGTTACCAACATTGATGGTAACTTCTCTCTTTCTGTTCCTTCAGATGCTACGCTGATAGTATCTTTTATAGGATTCAAAAGTATTGAAGTAACCGTTGGAGGAAAAGCTGAACTCGGCAACATCACATTGGTTTCGGATACAAAAGATCTCGAACAAGTGGTAGTAATAGGTTACGGTACACAACGCAAGGTTGACCTCACAGGTTCAGTTGCCATTGTCAATATTGAAGAGATGAAGAAAGTATCAAACTCAAACATCTCAACAATGCTCGAAGGAAAAGTAGCCGGTGTTGAAATTACATCCGACGGACAACCGGGAGCCGACCCTATAGTGCGTATTCGTGGTATTGGTTCGTACGGTAGCACCGCACCTCTCTACGTTGTCGATGGAGTACCAATGGGAACAACCATACGCGACTTCTCGCCAAACGATATCGAAACCCTTCAGGTACTTAAAGATGCTTCTGCTGCCGCAATCTACGGTTCGCGTGCTGCCAACGGCGTGGTTATCATCACCACAAAGCAAGGTAAGAAGAACCAAGCCATGAAGTTAGACTACAGCGGCTACTATGGTCTCGACCAAGTGCAGAATGGTGTATATGATGTAATGGACTCTTACCAATATGGTAAATACGTTACTATGGCATACAATAATTATCATAACATGGCTGTTCCTGCCGGATACGATCCTACAAACGCAAAATACATCGATCCAGGCAAAGTTAACACAAATTGGTTCGATGAGGCGTTCAAAACAGGTATTCGTCAGAATCACAACATCAACATGTCAGGAGGTGGCGCTAACAATACTTACAACATCGGTCTTGACTACTATAGCCAGAAAGGAACAATGGAAGGTGCCGGTCCTAACTTCGACCGTTACACTGCCCGTGTCAACAATACGATGGATGTTAAGTTTATCAAAATCAAAACCAACATCGTGTATAGCCACATCAATCAGGACAATATGGCGCTCAGTAACGCCAACGAGTACGTACAGGGTCTGTATGGAGCACAATTTCCTGTAATGGCGTCGGTACTGCTTTTACCTCCAACCATCAAGGCTTACGATAAATCGACTTGGGTTCTCGACGACAAAATTTCGTCTGCATCAGAATACAGCTACGACTCTTACGGTTATGGTACTTACTATGACGACGTTCATGGAGACTTGCGTGTAACGAACGTTCTGCTCACCAATAATTTACTAAAGAGGAATACAACTGTTGACCGCATTGTTGCTTCAGGTTCTGCAACTGTTGACCTTATAAATATGGTTGGCCTCAAGAGCGGCAATCACAAGTTAGATTACAACATTAACTTGTCGTACAGCAAGGCCAATGCAAAGGACTTTACATTCGTGCCTGCATTTATACAGAGTACAACAAACTATTTGCCAAAGAGCAATGAGATCCTGTCTGAGGGCTATCGTAGCATTAGCAATGCACTTGTAGAAAACACTATCACGTATGATGGTAAAATTGGACGTAATCACATCAATACAGTTGTTGGTCAAAGCTTTGAGCACGAACTCCGTCACACACTCACAGGCACAGGTGTTAACCTGCCTGAACCCTACTATCTTCAAGTAGGCAACGCTAAGGATACAAAAGCATACACTCAAGAATCCGAAAACTTATTGGCATCGTTTATCGGTCGTTTTAACTACGATTTTGATGAGAAATACCTTCTTTCGGCAACAGCACGTCGTGATGGTTCAAGCCGTCTTTCTCCAGATGACCGTTGGGATTGGTTCCCATCGATATCAGGAGGTTGGCGTATTGAACGTGAAAACTTCTTCCCTGTAGCCGCCAAATCGACTATCAACCTATTCAAGATTCGCGGTAGTTATGGTGAACTTGGTTCTATTGAGAACTTAGGCGATTACGATTACATGGGTGTTATGTCGAGAGGCGACTACACCTATAGCTTTGGAAATGAAAAGGTTACAGGTTCTGCGATATCTTATTATGTAAACACATCCCTCATATGGGAAAAGAAGAAAACTCTTGACTTTGGTCTCGACCTCGGTATGTTCAACAATCAGTTGGAATTTACTTTCGACTGGTATAAGTCAACAGCAGAAGCCGTTCATTATGATGTACCAGTTCCAGAAAATGCAGGTGTTTCCAATGCAACTGTAAAGATGAATGCATCAACAATGATAAACTCAGGTCTTGAGTTCTTGCTTGCCTATCACAATCGTCAACACGCTGTTAAGTACGATCTTTCTGCAAACTTATCGACCCTCAACAACGAGGTAACAAGTTTGGGCGTTTCAAACACACCTGTTACTGTTGGTTTTTGCCGCACTGAAGTTGGTCGTGAAGTTGGTTCATTCTATGGCTTAGTTTCCGAAGGTATCTTCCAGTCGCCAGCAGAGATTGATAACAATTTAAACGACGAAGGCGAATTAGTCACTCAAAACGGAGCACAACCGGGTGATGTTAAATACAAAGACGTCAACAACGACGGCAATATTACCCTCGAAGGAGACCAAACAATCTTGGGTAGCGGTCTAGCAAAGATTCATTACGGCTTTAATGCACGTGTTGAATGGAAAGGTTTTGACTTGAGCATATCGACTTACGGAGCTTTAAAATTCAAAGCTGTTGATTTTGTTGACGTTACTTTGCACAGTTCTTATCGTACACTCAACAAGAGTGTTGATTTATTGAATGCCTGGACACCAGACAATACAAACACCGATGTGCCTCGCATAGCATACAACGCGGAAGGTAATATTACCAACGATATGTTCAGCCAGCGTTTCATCCAAAATGCATCCTATCTGAAAATTGCCAACGTCGTATTGGGCTATAACTTTCCAGACAAATGGTTTAGTGGCTATGTTAAAGGCCTTCGTCTATATGCATCGGGTCAAAATTTGGCCACATTTTCTAAATACAAAGGTTACAACGTTGACTTCGCCGGAGGTACAATGACTCCCGGTTACAACTATGCTTCGTATCCAACACCACGAACCATCATGTTTGGAGCTAACTTCTCATTCTAAAAATATAATCTAAAAAATAGGGTATCAATATGAAAAGTTTAACTATAATTCTAACAATGTTGGCGCTTATTGGAGGCATGACAGCCTGCAATGACCAACTCGATGTTCAGAACCCGAACTCTCAGACAACCTTCGATTTTGGCAATACAGAGGCAGATCTTCAGGAGGTTGTCATCGCGTGCTACAACCGTATACGTCTCGAAGGTACATTTGCCCGCGTTGGCTACACTTTGGATGCTGTACGTGGCGACGAAGTTTGGAACTCATCTCAACAGTGGTATTTGGAGTACGACAACCTCAATTCTCCGGGTACAATCGGAATAGGTGACGAGTGGCCATGGCGCGATAACTACCATGTAGTAAACCGCACAAACTTTGTATTGTCGAAAGTTGATGGTGTTAAAATGTCGGAAGATTCTCATAATCAGATAGCCGGACAGGCCCTCTTCCTCAGATCTTTGGCATACTATGAATTGGCTACATATTACCAGACTGTTCCATTGATTACAGACTATGCATCTTATTCAGACATCAACACCATGTATGCATCCAACAATACTCAAGACCAGGTGTTTGACCAAATCGAGGCTGACCTCACAAAAGCTATGCAAATATTGCCATCGCGCGATAAAGGTGGCGAATGGGCTAAAGGTCGTGCTACAAGCGGTGCTGCTGCCGGATATTTGGCTCGTGCATTGATGTTCCGTCATAAATATGCTGAGGCTAATACTGTACTGAAAGACATCATCGCCGGCAAGTACGGACATTATGAACTTACAAAAGACTATGGTGACAACTTCAGAGAAGGTTCGGCATACGAAAATAACAAAGAGAGCCTCTTCGAAGTTCAATTTATGGACTATGGCACAGGTGGCACCGACGAAGAGTGGACTCCGGTAAATATAAGCTCGCAAGCAACTCAGGGTCACGCTGTAGAAAGCAACTACGCTTCTCAAGAATTGGGTAGCTGGGGCGACTTGGCTGGTGCACCTTGGTTGTATAACCTATTCAGAAAAGAGAACAGTACAGATGGTCGTCTCGATCCTCGTTTATACTGGACATTGGTTACATTCGAAAGTGAATATAGCACCTATAAAGGCCTGAAAACTGCGGCATATCCTGATGGAGATCCTCGTTGCAATACTATTTATAAAAAAGACATAACTGCAACTCCTCTATCGAACAATGCCCAAGGTGGAATATCAATAGCTAAGTTCACCAATGCAAGAAATAACATCTACAGTTCTATTACTAACGGATTGCATTGTGGAATCAACCTACGCCTTATGCGTTATAGCGATGTTTTACTGCGTGCAGCAGAATGCGAAAATGAAATCAATGGCCCAACCCAAACTGCTATTGATTACATTAACATCGTACGTAAACGCGTTGCTCTTAAAGATATTAAAGTTTCCGACTTCCCGTCTAAAGATGCTCTTTTCGAACAAATAGCAAACGTTGAACGTCCTAAAGAGTTCGGTTGCGAAAACGGACGTGGTATCGACTTACTCCGTTGGGGATTCTTCTACGATGCAAATCGTCTGAATCAGTTGGTTGAACATGGTTATTATAAGCGCGATGGCAAAGCCTCAACAGATGAGCTTACCGCCGCAACCGCTGACGATTCATCGTTCAAATACTACTATAAGGGACATGAATATTTCCCAATATTTCAAGGTAATCTTAATGCCAACCCAAACCTTGTAGGTAACTCTGCAAACAAGAATGAAGATAATGGACCTGCTTTCACAGCTAAATGGACAGTTCATCCTATTGTAAGGTAGGAATCATTCTCTAAAATTAGAGACTTCCTTATCGACGTATTTTTTTGTATGTTGATAAGGAAGTTTTTTTAACATAGAACATATTAGACAATAGACATGAGACTAAAGTATTTACTGATTTTATCAATCAGCATAATTGCTCTATCGTTTGTAGGGTGCAAAAAAGATGATGTTGAAACTAAAAAGGATGAGCCTGGCACCGGTACAAATTTTACCATTCCAACTTATGCCGACGACTATTCATCGATATCATCGTGGGCCAACCGAAACAAGTGGAATCTGGCCAACGTTCACGACCCATCAGTTGCCTACTACAATGGATATTACTATATGTATGGCACCGATGCCTCGTATGGTAATGAAGCCGTAGGACATGGACATTTTCAAGGCAAACGTTCAACCGATTTGGTTAATTGGGAATGGGTAGGCGGTCCTTTTTATGAAGCACCCTCCTGGGCAGCCGACTCGCTCAACGCCATTCGTTCGCGCATGGGGCTTGCTGCCATTGCCAAAGCCAACATATCTTATGGCTACTGGGCGCCGGTAGTACGCCGGGTCAACGTTGGAGGACAAGAGATCTTGCGTATGTATTACAGCATAGTTATCTTTAACTACATTAAAACTGGCACTACCAGCTTTGATGGAAGCTGGAGCGAACGCGCCTTTATCGGCATGTGCGAATCGACCGATCCCGCCGGAGCTGTATGGACCGATAAGGGTTTCGTTACATGTTCATCATCAGATCGTGGCAAAAACTACAGTCGCTCCAGTACAAATGATTGGAGTGCCTATTTCTATTACAACGCCATCGACCCTACATATATCGTAACACCCGGGGGAAAACATTACCTAATACATGGTTCGTGGCATAGCGGCTTCGCACTATTGCAACTCAATGCAACAACAGGTAAGCCTCTCAGCACACTCGGTGAGCCTTACGCAAACAGTGTAAGTGAGCTAACAGCCCGATATGGTGTGAGAATTGGCACACGCACAGCCTCGTCGCGTTGGCAAGGCAGCGAAGCTCCCGAAATAATATACAAAGATGGTTACTACTATTTGTTCATGGCCTACGATGGCCTCGGTGTACCATACAACACGCGAGTGGTCAGAAGCGCAAACATCGAAGGTCCATACCTCGATATCACCGGGCGCAACTTTACCAACGGAAGCGGTGACTGTTACCCTATCGTAACCCACCCTTATAAGTTCAATCTTAGCAACGGATGGGTAGGCATATCACACTGCTGTATCTTCCAAAAGGAAAATACCAACGAATGGTTCTACATGTCGCAAGGACGATTGCCTGAAAACGTTAATAATTACATTATGATGGGTCACGTACGCCGCATTGTGTGGTATCCGGCTTCTCCAGGCGAACCCGACAACCTGTGGCCAATAGCATTGCCCGAACGTTATGCCGCCGTACCTGATTACGGTACGATAACCAAAGATTCGCTTGTAGGAACATGGGAGCACATAAACCTTAAATACAGCTTTGGCCAACAAGATGGCGCCTCTGCTCTGACCCTCAAGGCCGACGGCACTATGTCGGGAGCGCTAACAGGCAATTGGAGTTACGATGCGACCAAAAAGCAACTCACAATGGGCAACGTTGTTGTTTGCGTTGAACGTGAAGTCGATTGGGAAGCAACCCCACGCCGTGTAACATTTGTATATGCCGGAACTGAAAAAAATCTAAACGCAACATATTGGGGCAAAAAGTCAAAATAATATTAACAAAATGCAACGACAAATGAAAGCACTTAGAAGTTTTGTATTTGCCCTTCTTGGGTTTGCAATTGGGGCGCAGGTTCAAGCACAATCCATTATCGTGCACGATCCTGTCATGATTCGCCAAAACAATACCTACTATGTGTTTTGTACCGGGATGGGAATCTCAGTATTTTCTTCTCAGGATATGAAAACATGGAAGACGGAAGCGGCAGTGTTTGCCAAAGCGCCACAATGGGCTGTCGATGCAATCCCAACTTTTAAAGGTCATATTTGGGCTCCGGACATTTCATTATTCAAGAATGAATATTACCTGTATTATTCAGTTTCGGCTTTTGGAAAAAATACATCGTGCATAGGTTTGGCGACCAACAAAACCCTCAATCCTACCGATCCTGAATTCAAGTGGATTGATCATGGAAAAGTGATTCAGTCAATTCCCGGCGAAACAAACTGGAATGCCATTGATCCCAATTTAATCCTTGATGGCGACGGAAGTCCATACCTGGCTTTTGGTTCGTTCTGGGATGGAATAAAAATGGTAAAACTCTCACCTGATGCAAAGAGTGTTGCTGATGACATCAGTAAAATTCCGACCATCGCTTCCCGCAAAACCAGTTCTAATTCTGCAAATCCACCTTCAGTTGACAATAACCCGGTTGATGCTGGTGGAAATGCGATTGAAGCTCCTTTCATTTTCAGGAAAGGAAATTATTACTATTTGTTCGCCTCGATTGACTATTGTTGTAAAGGTGTGAACAGCACTTATAAAATGATTGTAGGGCGTTCCGAAAAACTGACTGGTTCATACACCGATCGCACCGGGAAATCAATGGCATTAGGCGGAGGAACTATTTTGCTTGCTGGCGACAAAAATTGGTATGGTGTTGGGCACAATGCCGTAGTGAGTTTTGATGGGTCAGATTATTTGGTATTTCATGGCTACGATGCCCACGATGAAGGAAAACCAAAATTGAACATCAGGAAACTAAATTGGGACAAGGATGGTTGGCCAGTAGTGGAATAGCAGCCCCCTTCCCGTTCCCCCAAGGGGGAAAGCTTTGTGTAACGGTTTGCTATTGTGTTTGTTCTGAAAATATATTGCAATTAATCTTGATCAAGGCATATCCCTGCCTGCGGATGGCGGGCTTTGCCGTTTCGCTTTAGCGAACGGACATGTTTAATAAATATTAATAAATACACATGATAAAAAACACTATTAAACCACTGTTTTTGCTTGCTTTAACAGGATTTGTTCTACAGGGCGGAGCGCAAAATGCACGAATAAAAATCGACATCGAGCGTAAAATAGGCGAAGTGGATAAACACCTCTACGGAAATTTTGTGGAACATCTGGGGCGCTGTGTATATGGCGGAATTTACGAAGAAGGCTCCAAATTGGCTGATGATAAGGGAATCCGTTTGGATGTGCTTGATGCGGCCAAAGATCTGAACGTGTCGATTACCCGTTATCCGGGCGGAAACTTTGTTTCGAATTATCATTGGAAAGATGGTATCGGCCCCAAAGATCAGCGTCCGCCACGTATGGAACTGGCTTGGGCACGGTTGGAAACGAATCGTTTTGGTACCGACGAATTTGTCGATTACGCCAAACGTATAGGAACAGAACCTTATTTTTCGATAAACATGGGAACCGGAACCATTGAAGAAGCTCAGCAATGGGTAGAATATTGCAATGTGAAAAGTGGTCCGTACTATGCCGAACTTCGGAAAAAGAACGGATATACTGAGCCTCACAATATTAAGTATTGGAGTTTAGGTAATGAAATGGATGGCTTCTGGCAAATGGGTCACCTGAATGCTGAAGATTACAGCAAGAAAGCTCGTGAAGCTGCCAAGTTAATGAAGCTGACTTCTCCGGATATCAAACTGATTGCAGCGGGTTCGTCGAATTATCGCCCCAATGCCGACCCGAACGAATGGAATGCCACCGTTTTACATGAATTACGTGATGTGGTGGATTACCTGGCTCTGCACATGTATGTGGGTAATACTGAAAACAATTACTACGATTTTATTTCGACCCCACTGGTTCTTGAAGAACGTACCAAGGTAGTAAAAGGCATGATCGACCGCGAAATGCAGAATGCCGATCGCGGAAATCGCCCTCCGATTTACATTGCCTGGGACGAATATAATATTTGGTACCGTGCCCGTGGCGAAGATACCATGGCCGGAACACGCGCCTTAGAGGAGCATTACAATCTGGAAGATGCTTTGGTAATCACTGGTTTTCTGAATGCCTTTATCCGCAATGCAGACATTGTAAAAATGGCCAATATGGCTCAGCTGGTCAACGTGATCGCCCCGATTTTTACCAATGAGAAAGGGATGTTCAAGCAAACCATTTATTATCCACTTCAGTTGTTTGCTAAGAATGTACATGGTACAGCGCTCGATGTACTTGTCGATTGCGATACCTACAACACCGAAAGATTTCCAATTGGGTTGGGCGAATCAACTACCCAGCAGAAAAATGTGCCTTATCTGGATGTTTCGGCAACTTTCAACAACGGCGAATTAATTCTCTGCGTAGTCAACCGTAACAAAGACAAGGCAATTACCACCGATTTGATTTCACAGGAAGGTCAGTTTATAGGTGATTTCGAAGTTTCCGAGGTGAATGGTCCGGATATTAAATCGGAAAACGATTTTGGAAAAACGACAGTTCAAACGGTTAATAAACCGGTAATCAAAGTAATAACTACTGATAAGATTACCTATTCATTTCCTCCTCATTCATTTACGATGATCAAAGGAAAGATCGTAAAATAGAATTGAAAGGGTTGATACTTGAAGAGTGTTGGCCCTTTTTTTTTCTTTTTTATCTTTTTGTCCTCTTCGAATATTCATTTGTCCACTTCTTTTTCGGATATTTTATATAAAGTTGTTTCGTTAATCTCTTGCAACCATGCTTTTGGTAATGCTTTGATATTTAAATAATTGATTACAAACGCAGTTTTGGTTTCAGAAGAAAGCTAATTAAATGTATCACTAAAATTAAATCACATGAAGAAACTTTACTTTTTAGTATTTGTACTATTTGTATCTTATGCAATCAATGCACAAACAGTTATTTACTCAAACAACTTTGAGTCGGCAAATGGTATCGGTGATGCTACCATTGTAGGTAACGGTAAAATTGAATCAGTTAGCACTGGCGGGTTTGGGTACGTTTTTCATAATTCTGCTGGTGGACAGGCAATTAGATCAAACTATTTATTGCTGCCACAAAACATTTTTGCCAATTTGCAAAATTCAGGCAGTAAAGAGTTATCAATCGCATTCTGGGTTAATAAGGGCACTGCAACTGATAATTTATGGACTCCAATATTTTCTGCGTATGGTGCAGCTCCTATAGGTGGCGCTAACACCTGGCCGATGATGATTCTACAGTCGCGTCTGATTGCCCAGGTGAACTGTGCCGGATGGACCGATTTGACTGATGCCGATAATGTAAAAGCACTTAATGCGATCTCTACAGCATGGTTGGATGATGCTGCCTGGCATTATTATACTGCAACATTTACTGCAACATCGGTTAAGATATACATTGATGGAGTTGTTCAAAACTCATGGAATTGCATTGCTGGTGTTGATGGTAAAACAGTAAGCGGCTTGTTCACAAATGGAGCCGATTTGAAATATATTTGTCTTGGAGGAAACCAGGCATGGACATGGGGTGATGCTGATCCGGCATATATGTTCGACGATATCGCTATATATTCAAGTGCTCTCACTGTTGATCAAATCAAAGCCAAAATTGCAGCAAAGCTAACAACTGCTGTTAATGTTTTAAACGTCAACCGCAAATTGGTTGGCGAAGAGTTTTTCAGCATCAGCGGCATAAAAGTTGGATCTGCCTACAATAAACTCAGAGCTGGCATTTATATAAAGAGGTCGGTTTACAGCAATGGCGCAATTGAGAATACCAAAATAATGAAAGAAGTACAATAATCTTTCTGCTTCTGATAATAATTAGAGGACATTTCTTGCTTGTTGAGGGATGTCCTCTTCTATATGTTTTACTTCAATTCTTTCCGATAGCAAATACTTTCCTCCATGCCAATGTATTGGCCATAGTTTTCGGTAAGGGTATAACCGGCAACAGTATAAAGTCTAACAGCCTCCACCTGGCGGTGGCCGGTTTCGAGTACCGCCTTTGAAAAACCTTCTTCAACCGCCCATTGTTCCAACTCCTGAAGTAATTGAACTGCCAGCTTTTTCCCCCGCATCTCCGGAAGTACAAACATCCGTTTCAGCTCAACAGTTTGGTCATCAAACCACTTGAAACAACCACAACCAACAGGTTTGTCTTCAAAATAAACCACCACAACGTGATTAATGTGATCAACCTGATTGTACTGACGGTATTGCAGTTGGGCTTCTCCGTTTCGCTGATAAAGATCTTCATCCAAGGCATTTATCAATTTCCTGAAATCAGGATGTTCGCTGGATGTTCTGTGAAGTATAGTCGATTGATTCTGGTTCATAAAACTCGTTAATTTGGTATTGTTTTAAAGTCATTTTTCTGAAGGTGAAAATAGAGATAAAATCGGTATTAAAAGAAATAGGGACTTTACTGAGGCAGCAATATTCAAAAAAGTCGGTTCTATAAAAGATAGTGGGTATTATCAGGTAATTGTAGAATAAACCTTATTGGTTTTACTTTTAAGTAAGATAATAAGGTTTTGTTTTTATGTTGATTATTTCTACTAAGGTTAGAGTCAGAAAATAAGGTTTCAAGAATGCTTTGTTGACTAATCGCTTGTTTAATAGATGGTTTAATTCCAGAAAACCTTATTTTTTTATTTTAAACCTCAGTAGAACATTTAGTACCACGCAAACCTAAACCTTATTAATTTGCTCTGGAGCCAAAAATATTTACCATTACAAATCGTCATAGGGCCAAAAAACTTCAACCAAATCTGTAATTTAATTAAGCAGTTTCAGCAAAATAAATCAGTAATTTAGTGGTTTATAAAAATATAAAATATGCGTGGATTGATCATTGTGTTGATGTTGCTTCTTTCAGGAAGTGTTGGTGCTCAAAATTCAGTTAATCAGGTTGATGCACAAGGCCGAAAACAAGGGTTCTGGTCGAAAAAGGATTCCGAAGGAAAATTATTGTACCAGGCAACCTTTAAAGACGACAAGCCGGTGGGTGAAATGAAACGTTTTCATCTGAATGGAAAAATAAAGGCGGTTTTAGATTTTGTCGAAGGTAGCGAGATTTCGGATGCCAAACTTTTTAATGAGAGCGGTCGAATGATTGCTGAGGGAAAGTACCTCGGACAAAAGAAAACCGGCGAATGGAATTATTTTCTGGAGTCGAAAATTGTGTCAACTGAGAATTACCTGAACGGACAAAAAAACGGAATTTCCAAGCGTTTTGATAAGGCTGGTGGGTTGGTCGAAGAATCAACCTGGAAAGACGATCATCTGGACGGTGTTTACCGTTTGTATTTTCAGGGTGGCAAATGTTACCTTGAATCCAACTACAGGCAAGGACAGCGAAACGGATTTTTCAACACCTTTTTCGACGATGGGTCTATCGAATTGTTTGCCAAATATGCCAACGATGCGCGCGATAAGGATTGGAAATACTTCGACAAAGAAGGAAAACTTTTATACACGCTAAAATACGATCAGGGGAAATTGCTGAATCCTCAAGTTCAGGATAGCATTGATGCAGCAAATGCCGGAACCTTTAAAACAAGGGAAGATAACATTCCCGATCCCGGAAAATTCATGCAAGACCCTGAAGAATATATGAGATTGATCAAAAACCGATAAGCACCTGCTATGAAATTGAGTTGGATATTGTTGGTAGCTGGATTACTGGTAGGATTGTTTCTTTCGGGTCAAAATCCGCCAAGTACTTATTGGGTAAAGCTGAAAGACAAAAAAGGAACGGCTTTTCAGATCAATCATCCGGAGGGGTTTTTATCTCAACGGTCTATAGCCCGTCGGTTGAAACAACAAATACCAATCGATGATACTGATTTGCCTGTTTCTGGTGTTTATTTGGATAGCTTCAGAAAGCTTGGTCTGGAATTGGTTCATACCTCGAAATGGCTTAATGGTGTTACAGTCAGAACTTCAGATACCACACTTATAAAAACTGTTGCTGCACTTTCATTTGTTGAATTGGTTCAGTTGACCAAACCAGCAAATGCGTTAAAATCGGCTCGGTTAAAATTTAATGAACCTGAGGTGCATTTTGATATTCCGCCTGCAAACTATGGAAATGCATATAGTCAGTTAGTTCAGTTAAATGGCCAATACCTTCACAACAAAGGTTTTCGGGGGAAAGGCATTCAAATAGCAGTTTTGGATGTCGGTTTCTGGCATGTCAACTCAATAGCTGCATTCGACAGTTTACGCAATTCGAAGCGCATTTTGGGTACCCGTGATTTTGTTGATCCAAAATCTGATATTTACGAGCAACATACCCATGGCATGAGCGTGCTTTCAACCATGGGAGGCAATATTCCCGGAACATTGGCCGGAACTTCTCCTGATGCTTCCTTCTATCTGTTTCGTTCTGAAGACGATTTGACAGAATACCCGATCGAAGAAGACAACTGGGTGGCAGCTGCCGAATTGGCCGACAGCTTAGGCGTTGATGTGATCAATTCATCGTTGGGATACTTCGAATTTGACGACCCGAAAATGAGCCATACCTATGCCGATATGAACGGACACAAGACACGGGTTACGCAAGGAGCGAATATGGCATTTAAGAAAGGAATACTTGTTTTTACAAGTGCCGGTAATGAAGGAAATACTCCATGGAGACATATTATCGCACCAACTGACGGTGAAAACGTTATTTCAGTTGGTGCAGTTGATAAAAATGGTGTTCGCGCCAGCTTCAGTTCGGTTGGCCCGGCTTATGGTGGAGCCATCAAGCCCAATGTGGATGCTGTTGGTTGGAATACTTATTTGGTAACCAGTTCTGGTGTGGTCGGTTATTCGAGCGGAACTTCTTTTTCATCGCCAGTTTTGACCGGAATGGGTGCCTGTTTATTGCAGGCCAATCCGCAAGCGAGCGTTAAGCAACTTAAACTGGCCATCGAACAAAGTGCCAGCATGTATTTAACGCCCGATTCGCTGCTCGGATATGGTATTCCTGATTTTCAGAAAGCCGATCAGATACTGAAAAGTACAGGTGTTAAAACTTTGGAAACTGGTTCTTCATGGGTAGTCTCGCCCAATCCGGTTTCAGATTATATCGTTATCCGCGATTTGGATCCGGGATTAAAAGCTGATTGTTCGATTAGCATTTATAACCTTCAGGGAGTTTGCTTTTGGCAATCAACTGTCAGGCACGAAAACATCATTTTATTAAAGAATTTGGGTAATTTGCCTGAAGGATTTTTAATTGTAACTATTCGTTCAGGAGAAAAAACTGAACGATTTAAGGTGTTGAAAATTTCAAGATGAACGATCAGCAATTATCACTTTCCGAGTTGCAGGGACAGGTAAAAGGCAGTCTGGAAGATACTTTTACGATGCCCGTTTGGGTGAAAGCCGAAATCAGCGAAATGACGGTGAACAGAAGTGGTCATTGTTACCTCGATTTGGTGGAAACCGAGCAGGGAACCGATGCTGTGATAGCCCGTTGCCGCGCCACGATATGGTCATATACTTTCAGAATGCTCAAGCCCTATTTCGAAACCACTACCGGTCAGGTTTTTACTGAAGGGCTGAAAGTGCTGATGCAAGCCAAGGTTGAATACCACGAAGTATATGGTTTTAGCCTGAATATCCGTGACATTGATCCGGTATATACTTTGGGCGATATGGCACGACAACGCCGCGAAATCATTCGCCGGCTTGAAGAAGATGGTGTTTATGGAATGAACAAAGAGCTCGAATTGCCTTTGGTCCCGCAGCGGATAGCAGTTATTTCATCGCCAACAGCCGCTGGGTTACAGGATTTTTTAGATCAGTTACACAACAACCCTCATCAATTCGTTTTTTACACCAAACTGTTTCCGGCGGTGATGCAGGGCAACGAAGCACCGCGAAGTATCACCAATGCGCTTGAGCAGATTTTTCGGTACGAAGACATGTTTGATGCTGTGGTGATTATCCGTGGTGGTGGGGCGCAAATTGATCTGGCCTGTTTCGATAATTACGAACTGGCGTTTAATGTGACGCAGTTCCCGCTTCCGGTCATCACGGGTATTGGCCACGACAAAGACGACACTGTAATAGATATGGTAGCACACACGCGAATGAAAACACCTACCGCAGTAGCAGAGTTTCTGATTGCCGGAGCTTTACAATTTTCGCAGCAATTAGATGAACTTGAAAAGCATTTCATTGAATTGGTGAACGATCAGCTTGAAGAAAATAAAAACCGACTGAACGACGCGGCTGATCAAATGAGTTTATTGGTGAATCAAATGATTGTAAAGCAATCGAACCGGTTAAATATTGCACGTATTCAACTGGCAAACCAGACGGCAGTTTACCTGAAAAATCAGTTTTCGGAACTGAAACAACTGACCAATTATACAAAGAACCAGACCAACCGATATGTTACACGTCAAAACCATTTGCTCGAACAATCAGGAAATAAGCTGGATTACAGCTTCAGGAAACAGGTTTTGAAGAATAAAAACATGCTGAACCAATTTCAGCAAATGGTTAAAATCAGGTCTCTTGAAACCATCAGGACAGAGAAGAAAAACCTGACCCTGATTCAGGAAAAGCTTCGATTGGTCGATCCGGTAAACATACTCAAGCGTGGATATTCGCTGACAATGTTGAATGGAAAGATACTGAAATCGGTACAACAGGTAAATGAAGGCGACTTACTAGAAACCCGATTGAGCGATGGAAAACTGGAAAGCAGAGTGGAGAAATCCATCAAGCGGTTATGAGATGCTGAAACAAGTTCAGCATGACGCTTCGAACATCTTTCTATCTTATTAAAGAGTCACCCTGAACTTGTTTTAGGGAATGTATTTAAAGCAGAATAACTTGAAACTTTGAAATTTGGAACTTGAAACTATCAAAATATGGCAACGAAAAAAGCAACTTACAAAGAAGCGATTACCGAAATTGAAGAAATTTTGGAGAAAATTGAAAACGAAGAACTGGATGTGGATGAACTTTCGGAACAGGTAAACCGTGTTTCGGTTCTGATCGGTATCTGCAAAGACAAACTGCACAAAACCGAGGCAGAAGTGGAGAAAATCCTGAACGACATGAATCCGTAAATCTACCTTCAGAAAAAATTAGAACGGGCCTTTGGAAGTTTTCTTTCCTTAGACCCATTTTTTGTGCTATCAAACCATTGTAATTGAGATTAAAGCAGATTTTGAAATTAATTAATCTATTAATAATTGAACAATGCAGATGGCCACTGGTTTTTCTTATCTTTAAGCAAACTGAAAACGCAATGGGATTACCAAATTTTGTAAAAAACGATCCATGGCTTGAGCCTTTTGCGCCGACCATTGTTTCCCGTTTAAATATTGCTCAGGAAAAGGAGCATGAAATCCTTCGGAATGTTAGTCTTGCAGAATTTTCGCAGGGGCACAAATGGTATGGATTACACCGGGAAAACGATCAACTGGTTATTCGTGATTGGGCGCCAAATGCAAAAGAAATCTATCTGACAGGCGATTTTAATAACTGGCAGGAAACTCCTGAATTTGCCATGAACCCCATTGGCAATGGAAACTGGGAGTTGGTGCTTCCTTCAAACAAAATGAAACATGGTGATTTGTTCGCTTTGTCGGTGTTTTGGGACGGCGGACATGGTAAACGCATTCCCGCCTGGATCAATCGGGTGGTTCAGGACGAGCAAACAAAGGTTTTCAGTGCTCAGGTTTGGACTCCCGCTGAATCATACAAGTGGAAGAATAAAAGTTTTAGCCGCTCGAACGAAGCCCCGCTGATTTACGAAGCCCACATCGGAATGGCTGGTGAGAGTGAACAGGTGCATACCTACAACGAATTCAGAACTGATATTTTACCACGGATACAAAAAGCCGGATACAATACCATTCAACTAATGGCCATTCCTGAACATCCTTACTACGGAAGTTTTGGTTACCATGTGTCGGGCTTTTTTGCTCCATCGTCGAGGTTCGGAACTCCTGAAGAATTGAAACAGTTGGTTGATGAAGCTCACGGAATGGGTATTTCGGTGATCATTGATTTGGTGCATTCGCATGCTGTGAAAAATGAAGTGGAAGGATTGGGAAAATACGATGGGACCCGCTGGCAGTTTTTTCATGAAGGTGCAAGAGGGGAGCATCCTGCATGGGATTCATACTGTTTCAATTACGGAAAACCTGAAGTGATTCATTTCTTGCTTTCGAACATACGTTACTGGCTCGAAGAGTTCCGTTTCGATGGTTTTCGTTTCGACGGAGTGACCAGCATGTTGTATTTCGATCATGGTTTGGGCAAAGCTTTTACCTGTTACGACGATTATTTTAATGATGGACTTGATCAGGAAGCGTTAACTTATTTTATAATGGCCAACCGGTTGATACACGAAATAAATCCACACGCCCTTTCTGTGGCTGAGGAAATGAGCGGATTGCCTGGTCTTGCCACACCTCATGAAGATGGTGGCCTGGGATTCGATTACCGGATGGCGATGGGTGTTCCCGATTTCTGGATCAAAATAATCAAAGAAGTTCCTGACGAGCAATGGGATGTCGGAAACATCTTTCATGAACTGACTTCGAAAAGGTTGGACGAGAAGGTAGTGAGTTATGCCGAATCGCACGATCAGGCATTGGTGGGCGATAAAACCATTATTTTCAGATTGATCGACAAGGAAATGTATTTCAGCATGCGCAAGGATCAGCACAATCTTGCTGTTGAGCGGGGAGTGGCTCTTCATAAAATGATCAGATTGGCAACGCTTTCATGTGCTGGCGGTGCATACCTGAATTTTATGGGAAATGAATTTGGTCATCCCGAATGGATTGATTTTCCGAGACAAGGGAACAATTGGTCGTATGCACATGCACGCCGTTTGTGGAGTTTAGCTGATAACAAAGAATTACGTTACTATCAACTGGGCGACTTCGATCGTGAAATGATCCTGTTCGCTAAAAAATCTAAATTGATTGAAAATCCAGAGGTCAATTGGATTTATGATCACAAAGGGAATAAAATACTTGTTTATTCGAGAGGAAAATATCTGTTTGTATTCAACTTTCATCCTTCTCAATCGTTTCCTGATTACGGGATTCCGATGCAAGCTTCCAAATACAAAATTATTCTGGATACTGATGATGAACGTTTTGGCGGACAAAACCGAATTGACAGGCAGATGACTTATTTTACCGTTCCTGAAAGCGGATTGACAAGCCAACATTATTTGCGGTTGTATTTGCCGACCCGCACTGCGTTGGTTTTAGAAAAACAAGAATTCAAAAGGGTGAGGTAGGGGAAGACCGAAGACTGAAGTCGGGAGTCGGGAGACCGAAGTCGGAAATCATGAGATGAAAGGAGAGCTCATTTGGATTTGTTTATTGAATTATCGAATTATCGAATTGTCAAATTGTTTTTATGTCATTTTTTACTGAAATAAAGATCCCGGAGTTTCCATGGAAAATGGATTATTCGAAGAGCATGATGTTCTTCGGGTCATGCTTTTCTGAGAATATCGGACAAAAACTTCTGGATTTGAAATTTGATATCGACCTGAATCCATTTGGGATTTTATACAATCCAATTTCGATTGCCAATAGTTTGAAGATATTGCTTGAAAAACGGATTTTTACAAGTGACGATTTGTTTTATGATCAGGGATTTTGGAACAGCTTTTATCATCATAGCCGGTTTTCGGATATTGACCGGGATGTTGCTCTTGAAAAGATTAATGGCAGAATTGCACTTTCCTACGAGTTTCTACTGAAAGCTGATTTCTTGATGATCACTTTCGGGACATCATGGGTTTATGAATTGGTGAAAACTGGTCAGGTAGTGACAAACTGCCACAAGGTGCAAGCTGCCGAATTTAAGCGTTTTCGGCTGGGGGTAGATGAAATTACCGAGGTTTATCGTGAATTGCTTGATGAAATTTGGAGATTTAACCCAAACTTAAAGGTGGTATTTACGGTTAGCCCAATCAGGCATTGGAAAGACGGAGCAGTCGAAAATCAGATCAGCAAAGCAACTTTATTGCTTGCCATCGACCATTTGATAACCGGGTTTGGAGGTGAAAAAATAAGGTACTTTCCATCTTATGAACTGATGATGGACGAACTGCGTGATTACCGCTTCTACGCTGAGGATATGCTGCATTTAAGTCCTGTTGCAATCGATTACATTTTCGAACGATTTGGCAAGGTAATGATTTCAAATGACAGTATGCAAATAGCAAAATATGTTGTAAAAATTAGGAAGGCCGTTCTGCACCGTCCTGTTAATTCTGCCTCAGTTGAATACGAAAGATTTCTGTTGTATAACTTAGAGGAAATTAATAAATTAACAATTACTTTTCCATATCTTAATTTTGCAAATGAGAAAAAACATCTGGAACAGGATTTAGCTGGTATTCAGGAATCAAGGATCAATTAGCAAACATATAAATGCTATTTTTGTAATGATTGAAACCTTCGAATCTCCATCACAAACCTTGACCGGAAGAATAGGTTAAAAAGGCCCAAAAAGTCAGGAATTATGAGTTATTTAAAATTTGATAAAAATCAGCTGGTAAATCTGGAGTATTCACTTCAGCGGGAGGTACTTCGTTCTAACCGCGCGGGCTCATATATCAGTACCACGCTTTCAGGATGCAATACGCGTAAGTACCATGGTTTGCTTGTTTGTCCGCTCGACGAGTTGGATGGGGAAAAACATGTGCTTCTTTCATCGCTCGACGAATCAGTTATTCAGCACGGATCGGCTTTTAACCTTGGAATTCATAAATTCGAGGGAGATCATTACGAACCCAAGGGTCACAAGTATATACACGATTTCAATATTGATATTATTCCCAGAACCACTTACCGGGTTGGTGGAGTTGTATTGAGCAAGGAACGAATTCTTGTTGAAAAAGAGCAGCAATTGCTTATTAAATATACTCTCGAAGATGCCCATTCACCCACAGTTTTAAGATTCAAACCATTTCTGGCATTCCGAAACGTTCATGAGCTGAGCAAAGCCAATCTTTATGCGAATTCGCGATATACCGAAATTGAAAATGGGATCAAGATAAAACTGTATGACAGCTATCCGTTTTTGAACATGCAATTCTCTAAAAAAGTGGAGTTTATCCCGGCTCCTGAATGGCATTATGGTATTGAATATCCTAAAGAACAGAACCGTGGATACGAATATAAAGAAGATCTCCTGGTTCCCGGATATTTTGAGATTCCAATTAAAAAAGGGGAGACCATCATATTCTCTGCCTCAACCAGCGATAGTATCCCTGCATCGTTCAAACAAAAATTCACCCGCGAAGTTAAAAAACGAGTCCCTCGTGACACTTTTTTGGGTAGTCTTGCCAATTCGGCACAACAATTTTTTGTCAAGGAAAATAACCATGTGGACTTAATTGCCGGGTTTTTATGGTACGGCGCAATTTCGAGGCAAACGTTTATTTCATTACCCGGATTGACACTTGATTTGAGCGATCTGGAAACCTGTGAGCAGGTATTGAATACCCAAATTGAACATCTGAAAGGCGGTTTGTTCCCGAAATTTCCCGGAAAATCAGGAACTTATTACGATTCGATGGATGCACCGCTTTGGTTTTTCTGGGCTGTTCAGCAATATTACCGAAAGATAAAAGACTCAAAAAGGATATGGGATAATTACGGCCCAACAATGAAATCGATTCTTTCAGCGTATAAAAACGGAACTGATTTCAATATCCGGATGCTCGAAAATGGCCTGATATACGGAAAAACTGAAAATGTTGCCTTGACCTGGATGGATTCGTATATTGATGGAAAACCAATTGTTCAGAGAGGTGGTATGCCGGTAGAAGTAAATGCGCTCTGGTACAACGCCATCAATTTGGCGCTTGAATTGGCTGAAGCTGAAGACGATCAGGAATTTGTAAATGAGTGGAAAGATTTGCCGGCATTGGTAAACAAATCATTTGTTGAGCTGTTTTGGTCAGAGAATCGGCAATATCTGGCTGATTGCATTGATGGTGATGTCAAAGACTGGTCAATCAGGCCCAACATGCTAATTGCTGCGGCACTTGAGTTTTCGCCACTCGATCGTGAAAAACAAAAGGCAATTTTAAGTACTGTGAAGCGCGAATTACTGACCCCGCGTGGTTTAAGGACATTGTCGCCGCGAGATTCTAAATATCAGGGAATTTGTCAGGGAAACGTTTCTGAACGTGAATTGTCGATTCATCAGGGCACCATATGGCCGTGGTTTATCTCGTTCTTTGTTGAAAGCTACCTTAGAATACATAAACAATGTGGCTTGCCATTCGTGAAAAAAATAATCGAAGGATTTGAAGAAGAAATGACTGAGCATTGTATCGGTACCATTTCTGAAATGTATAACGGGAATCCTCCACACCGGGGGAAAGGGGCAATTTCGCAGGCATGGAGTGTTGCAGCTCTGATACGTGCCTATAAATTACTGGAGAATTATGAAGAATAAAGTCACTTTTTTAACTTGAATCTATGAAGGTATTGATGTTTGGATGGGAATTTCCCCCTCACATTTCGGGAGGACTGGGTACGGCCTGTTACGGATTGACCAAGGGGTTAACCGGATTTGACGATGTGAGCGTTATTTTTGTTGTTCCAAAGGCTTATGGCGACGAAGATCAATCGACCATGAAACTGCTTGGTGCCAATGAAGTTTCCCTGACCCGTAAACAGATTCAATTCAGCAACCTTCAGTCGAAAATTGATTATTACGAAGTTGAATCAGGCATGATTCCTTATGTCGATCCTGAAGAGTTCTGGAAGTTGACAACCAAAGTGGTTTCAGAAAATACCAAGTTTGTTGAGACAAATGCTGAAGGAAAAATCGATTTCTCAGGAAAATACGACCAAAACCTGCTTCACGAAATATACAAATATTCAGTTGTTGCCGAAGCAATTGCTCGTGACAATGAGTTTGATGTCATTCACGCACACGACTGGCTGGCTTATCCGGCTGGTATAGCTGCCAAGCGTATTTCCGGAAAACCATTGGTGATACATGTTCATGCAACCGATTTTGACCGGAGTGGCGGAAGCGTGAATCCGCAGGTGTATGCCATGGAAAAGGAAGGAATGGATGCAGCTGATAAGATTATTACGGTTAGCAACCTTACCAGGAGCATTGTCATAGAAAAATACAATATCGATCCTGAAAAGGTGGTCACGGTTTACAATGCCGTTGAACCTTTATCGCAGGAAGAAAAAATAAAGCTAAAAAAAGGGGTTGATGAAAAGATCGTTACATTCCTTGGCCGCATTACCATGCAAAAAGGGCCCGAATATTTTGTGGAGGCTGCCAATTTAGTACTTCAGAAGATGAGTAATGTGCGTTTTGTGATGGCCGGAAGTGGCGACATGATGAATGCCATGATAAAACGGGCAGCCGAATTGAAAATTTCTGATCGGTTCCATTTTACTGGCTTTCTGAAGGGCGACGACGTTTTCGATATGTTCCGGATGAGCGATGTGTTTGTGATGCCATCAGTTTCGGAACCATTTGGAATTGTACCGCTTGAAGCCATGCAATCCAATGTCCCGGTAATTATTTCCTATCAGTCGGGCGTTTCTGAAATACTGAAATATGCCATCAAAATCGACTATTGGGATACTTATGCCATGGCTGATGCTATTTATGGACTGATTAATTATCCAGCGCTTCACACCATGTTTAAAGAATATGGAAAAGCCGAAGTTGACAATCTACTGTGGAAAAATTCAGCAAAAGAAGTACGGGATATTTATCTCGAAGTAATTGAAAAAGAATAATAAGAAAAACCAATTGATATGAAGTCCATCTGTTTCTATTTTCAGGTTCACCAGCCATTCCGCTATCGTCGTTATCGTTTTTTTGACATAGGCAACGATCATTACTATTACGATGATTATGCCAATGAATCAATTCTCCGCAAAGTAGCCGACCGGTGTTACCTGCCAACAAACAAACTGATGCTTGAACTGATAAAAAAGTACAAAGGCAAATTCAAAATTGCTTATTCTATCTCCGGATTGGCGCTTGAACAGTTTGAACTATATGCTCCCGAAGTGATTGATTCATTTAAGGCTCTGGCTGATACCGGTTGTGTCGAATTTTTGTCGGAAACCTATTCTCACTCGCTGGTTTCGTTGAAAGACAAGGATCTCTTCAGGAAACAGGTTGAGGATCACGACCTTATGATTTTGAAACATTTTGGACAGAAACCAACAGTTTTCAGAAATACCGAATTAATCTATTCTGACGAAATTGGTGCAATGGTTGCCGACATGGGTTTTAAAGCGATGGTGACCGAAGGTGCAAGGCATATTTTAGGCTGGAAATCTCCTAACTTTCTGTATGTAAATGCCATTAATCCGCGACTGAAAGTATTGATGCGCAATTATAAACTGAGCGACGACCTGGCTTTTCGTTTTTCAAATACATCATGGAATGAATATCCGTTGACCGCAGAAAAATATGTGGGCTGGATAAAAGCCATAGATAAAGATGAGATCTGTAATATTTTTCTGGATTACGAAGCATTTGGCGAGCATCAGGCTGCCGATACCGGTATATTTAGTTTCCTGGAGCATTTGCCAAAAGCCGTTTTCGAAAATTCAAAAATAACCTTTGCCACTCCTTCCGAAATAGTTGCCAAATTTCAGCCCGTTTCAATAGTCAGTGTGCCTCAACCCATTTCGTGGGCCGATGAAGAACGCGATCTGACAGCATGGCTGGGAAATGAACTTCAGGATGAAGCATTTCGTAAATTGTACGAATTGACAGATCGCATGAAACGAGTCACCGACTATGCCATGATTAAAGACTGGAATTATTTGCAAGTCAGCGACCATTTCTATTACATGTGCACCAAGTTTTTCTCTGATGGCGAAGTGCATAAATATTTCAATCCTTATGAAAGTCCTTATGAAGCATTTATCAATTATATGAATGTTTTAAATGATTTTAAACTTCGCCTCAATTCGTTTGTTCCTGAAAGCAAATCCCAGATAGAAATCGCAGGACTCAATAAAATTCTGGAGGAGAAAGATGCCAGGCTTAAAAAATACGAGGCAGAGATCAAATCGCTTCAATCAAAGCAAAACGTTCGGCGCACTTCGGTTCCAACAAAGACCACTAATTCAAAAACAAACCAAAAACAACATTAGTAGTAACCAGAAATTTAACATCCCCTTCACATTCAGTTTTTCTGAATAAGTGTTTTTTTGACTTCTTTTGCTTTTTGTATTTTGGACAGAATATAATTTTGATGAAGGCAGAAGGAGGCGAAATATGGAAGAAGGTATTAGATTTATAAAACATTCAATCGTGGAACAGCCAGTTTGGAAAAAATTATTTGTTGAATCAAATATTCCGGAGAAACTATCTCCGCTCAAGGAGTTAAGTCGCAATCTTTGGTGGGTTTGGAACAACGAAGCCCGTGAATTATTTCAGCTGATTGATGCTGAAATCTGGGAAGAATGTGAACATAACCCAATTCTGTTGCTTGAAAAAGTTAGTTACCAGCGTTTCCAGAAGCTTGAAGAAGATGAAAGCTTTATGCTGAAAATGTATTTTGTTTCGAATCTGCTTCATAAGTATCTTGACAATCGTAAAACTCTGAAAGGGCCATCAATCGCCTATTTTAGTATGGAATACGGGTTGCACGACAGCCTTAAAATATTTTCGGGCGGTTTGGGTATTCTGGCAGGCGATTACCTGAAAGAAGCCAGCGACTCGAAAGTTAACCTGACTGGCGTAGGTCTTTTGTACCGGTACGGATATTTCAGACAGAATATTTCGATTGCCGGAGAGCAGATGTCAAATTATGATCCGCAGCAGTTTTCCAAGATTCCGGTTTTGCCGGCTTTCGACGAAAATGGTGAATGGGTTAGTGTTCAGGTTGAATTTCCCGGAAGAACTCTCACTGCCCGTGTTTGGCAGGTGATCATCGGTTCTGTTAAACTTTTCCTATTGGATGCCGATTTTGATGGCAACGCTGATGAAGATCGTTTTGTTACCCATCATTTATATGGAGGAGACAATGAAAACCGCCTCAAACAGGAAATGTTGCTTGGTCTTGGTGGAATTCGCGCCTTAAAGAAACTTGGTGTTGTATCAGATATCTACCATTGCAACGAAGGACATGCCGCCATGATCGGTTTGGAGCGAATCAAGGACCTTGTTGAAGAGAAATCGTTAAAATATGCTGAGGCCAAAGAAGTGATACGGGCATCTACTTTATTTACCACCCATACACCTGTTCCGGCCGGACACGATTCATTTCATCAGGATCTTTTGAGAAGGTACATGGAAAAATATCCATCAAGAGTTGATATCTCATGGGATGAATTTCTTGGTTTGGGAAAAGCCAACGCCTTTGAAGATCATTTTAACATGAGCTATCTGGCTTGCAACCTCTCTCAGGGAATTAACGGCGTTAGCTGGCTTCATGGCGAAGTTTCGAAAGAAATATTACGTCCGCTATACGAAGGTTATCTTCCCGAAGAGATTGAAATTGGATATGTTACCAATGGCGTTCACTATTCGACTTGGGTTGCCAAAGAATGGAAAGATATTCATCAGAAATATTTTGGAGATAAATTTCCGGAAGAACAACTGGACTTTGAGGTATGGGATCATATTTATAAAATCCCTGACGAAGAAATTTGGAATGTAAAGCAAAATCTTCGCCTGAAGACCATTGGTTATATCAAACAACGGTTTACCGACAGCTGGATTCAACGGCACGAGAATCCGAAACAGATCAATGAAGTTTTGAACAAACTAAATCCTTATGCACTCACCATTGGTTTTGCCCGCCGGTTTGCTACTTATAAACGTGCTCATTTACTGTTCAGAAACCTCGACAGGTTATCAAAATTGGTAAACGATCCGGCACGTCCCGTTCAGTTTATCTTTGCAGGTAAGGCACATCCAGCCGATAAGGCAGGCCAGGATCTGATCAAATACATTGTTGAAATATCTAAACGTCCGGAGTTCATCGGTAAAATTCTGTTTGTTCAGAATTACGATATGAACCTGGCGAAAATGATGTTGCAGGGTGTCGATATTTGGATGAATACTCCAACCCGGCCACTTGAAGCATCTGGTACCAGCGGAGAAAAAGGTGTGATGAACGGAACCATTCACTTTTCTGTCCTTGATGGTTGGTGGGTCGAAGGTTACAAAAAAGATGCAGGCTGGGCGCTTCCTCAGGAAAATTCATACGAAGTAGGCGAACTTCAGGATGAATTGGATGCCGAGACTATTTACAATATTTTTGAAGAAGAAATTTTACCGGCATTTTATGCCCGAAATATAAAAGGTATTCCTGAAAAATGGGTATCGTATATTAAAAATACGTTTGCCCAGGTAGCTCCACATTTTACTACTGCCCGTATGATGCGTGATTATCAGGAGCGATTTTATAACCCGCAAGCCATTCGCTCAGCCCGATTAATCAATTCTGACTATGCAATTGCCAAGGAAATTGCCCAATGGAAATTCAAAGTTTCATCGGTTTGGGATCAGATTGAAGTGAAAGAGGTTCAGATTACCGATGGAATTACCAATGTCTTGAAAATTGGTGAAGAATATCCGGCAAGAGTGGTAGTCGATCTGAAAGGATTGAACCCTGAGGATGTGGGTGTTGAAATGGTGATAACCGAGAATGAGGATGATAATCCAACAGCTTTGGTCGATTCATTGCAGTTTAGTATTGAAAAAATTGAAGAATCAATAGTGACTTATGAACTGAACTTGCAACTCATGAATTCAGGCGCTTATGGTTATGCAATCCGTTTGTATCCAAAACATCCGGAATTGCCTCATCGTCAGGATTTCCATTATTTGAAATGGGTGCAATAAAATCATGATAGAAACAATAAAAGGTAGCTAAAAGCTGCCTTTTATTGTTTTATATATGGAAGGATTCTAACTCTTTTTTGAAGGACGAGATCCCTTCTGTATTTCGTTTGAAATGTTCAAAATGATTGGTTACTTTTGAGAAAAATATAATAGATATGGACGCAATTATTATTACTCCTAAAAATAAGAATTCAATCCCTTTTTTGAAACATTTGTTAACCAATCTGAATGATGTTGAAAAGGTTGAGGTAGTTAACTTGCCCAATAACAAAACAGAAGAAAGCCTTAAGACCGGACTTCAGGATTTGAAAGATATCATTTCAGGGAAAGTAAAAGGGAAGTCCTTAAAGCAACTCCTAAATGATGACTGAAATAATCTCTACTCCAGAGTTTGACAAAGAGTACAAGCGATTAAAGAAAAAATACCGCTCATTGCCGGAGGATTTGGCAAATTTGGAACAAGAGTTGATTAAAAACCCCAACTTAGGGATTGATTTAGGCCAAAATTTTCGAAAAGTGCGAATGGCCATTAAAACCAAAAACAAAGGGAAAAGTGGTGGCGCAAGGGTTATAACTTACTCTCTGGTTGTAAACATTATTGATGAGTTAATCGTGCTTGTGACCATTTACGATAAAGGAGAGGAGCAAAGCATTTCTGATGCTAAGATTAAACAAATTATTAAAAATTTTGGTTTTTAGTCTTGTTGATCAACCGAATACAACAATCAAAAACACATTTCCGAAGTCAGTTTTTAACTTGAAATAAATGTGCATAAAATTAAAGTACAAATAGGATGGTTGGATAATTACGGTGCCGGAAGTAATGAAGTGCCCGGCTGCGTGGCTACTCATAAAACATTGGATGGGGTAAAAAAGGCATATACGGAATCATTAGTATGGCATCTGGAAGCTATGCTGGCCGACGGTGACGAAATACCCAAAGTATTGCAAGGTGCTTATGAATTAGAATTTGAGTTAAACACGCTGGCTATACTGCATTATTTCAATGGCATACTTACCCGGTCGGCCTTGGCTCGCGTTACCGGAATAAATGAGCGCTTGCTGGGACATTATGCAACCGGGCACAGAAACCCACGCCCAGCCCAAAGGCAACGGATAATTGATGGTATCCGCAAAATTGGGGCTGAGTTTAATTCTGTAGTGTAATTTGGAAACATTTTGCTATAAACAATAGGATGCTACTGGCATCTTTTCAAACAAAAGGATTCCAGCACTAGCTGCGGCAAATTTTTGGGCATATCTGGAGGAGCAGGTAGGAGCAGGCTTTTCGTTCTATTCTTTTATAAATTTCTTAAAGGCTGCTCCATTTTTAGTTTCCAATTTCAAAAAGTACATACCATTTTGTAGGTTTGTAATGTTAATTGACGAAATATCCGGTTCATATTTAGTCACTATTCCATTTCCTTTGCAGTCGTAAACTTGTATATTGTTAATATTTGACGACGAATTAATGTAAATATAGTCTCTTGATGGATTGGGATAAATACAAATTTTACTTTCATTAGTAAGTTCGGAAATATTTACAGCCGTTTGTGGACTTGTAATGAAATCGTAACCAGTTTTTTCTGGATTATCAACTACATCGCTTGGATTGGCTAAATTATTAATTACTAGATGTGGGACGTAACGACTATTACCGTCAGGATTAATTTTAAAACAGTATCTCATATCAACATCGATGCTGGATTTAGTATCATATTCATAAAAGTTGCCATTTAATGTCATGGGTAGCCAATCATTTGCACAACATAATAGAGCAACGCTTGAACCACCAACAAAATCAACAAGCTTTTTTGATAGATAAAACTTACCATTAGTATAAAAGCCATAATCACTTCTGTCAAACTTACCGTATCCTGGAAATTTAATTGTAATGTATTGTCCGTATGAATTACCATACCATTTTGAATAGAATGCTTCTTTGCAATCAGATGTATCTATTAAATTTGTATAATAATCCATTCCTGCCTGTAAAGCTATATCGCCTGATATTAAAACGCTAATCTCTACCTTATGGCGTTTACCAATCGTACAAAGCTGCCTGACTCCCCAAAAATGATTGATTTTGTCCGGTTGTGTTCCTACATTAATAGTTAATAGCCCTCCATTCCGAGATGAATTAATCATAGGAATATAAGAACCACTATCAGCAAACCACTTAGGGAAACGTTCATATAATCCTCCTTCATTAAGTGTTAAAGCACCGCTTCCATTATAATTTTCAATGTAACGCACTGTTTCGTTTCCTGTTGCTATGTCTTCTTCAATTAATTTAATAGTATCAACCAATATATACCCATTGTTTGGGAAATGGTTGTTTTGTAAAGTAACAGCTTGAAACCACGCAACTCCGTATGGGTTTGTTTGTGGTGTGGATGTGCAGATGATACGAGCAAAAGGTTGTGTTGCATCGATTGGTATTTGGCCAACAATATTTAATGGAATTGTTGAAATACAAATCATTAAGAATAAAACTATTGATTTCATAGGATATTTTTAAAGGTTAATAATTCCATCCCATCAACGCTAAAATTCTATTGTTTTTTAATGTTTCCCCAAAGTTAGGTTGGAATAAGAATAAAGTCAAATTAAACGGTTGAATATAAATTGAAATGCCAGGGGAAAAATAATGAACAAAACTAAGTCAGGCTTCCCATAAGGATTCCATCCCTTTTCTGAAGGATGGAATCCTTTTTAACAACAGGGTGAACTCCGCTGTAAATAGTCAAATAGTCTATAAATCCCTAACGCAACGAACAGAAACCCCATTCTTCTTAGATTGGTCTCCTCTTCTAGTAACCTCTTTCCAATCGCTGACCAACTGTCTAATCCAGACATTCGAATTAGTTGATTCAGAAGAACTCCACCAATTTCCCATGCTTCTAATACCCTGAAATGAATATCCATCGGAATAACGTATGCCACCCGGAAGGGCAGTAAAACCTGATTCATTTGTAGTTTCTTCAATTGTGTCCCGCCAATGGCTAGTGCCAGTTTCTACTAATTTGTTCCAGGCAACGAATCCTTCTCCTCCAAGAAATGTTGTCAGTGTTGTCCATTCAGCATCAGTCGGTACATGCCAGCCTTTGGGGCAAAGTTTTCCTGTTTTTACTGTGTACCAGTTGTATAAAGCACCGTATGAGTTTTTATTAGTAATGTCATTATTGTACCAACAGTAGCTAGGTGTGGTAAGATTAGCCCATGCTGCATCATCTGTTATATTTTGTATGCTTGTACCATCATTATATTTGGTGGTTTTGAGGTTTTCAACCATCCACACTTGTGTGCCAATGGTTATCGTATTATAAACATTACCATCAATGTCAGTTACAGTATAATTCGCTGGTAATGTAATAAACGACTTGACACTCCCGTATCCTGTGCCTATACTGTTGGTAGCATAAGCCCGTATATAGTAGGTGGTATTAGGTTCTAATCCGATTATGGTACTTGTATAACTACCATCTCCTGATCCGTCTGTTGTTTTACTATCTGCTATTGTTGGTGTTTGACCAGTACTCCAACAAACCCCTCTAGTGGTTACAGTTGCTCCACCATTATTTGTTATGTCACCACCACAAGATGCGCTAATTCTGCTAATCTTGCTAAGATCAGATGTTGTCAGAACAATTAGACCATCTTGTGTTGTAAATGAACTAGTACTTCCATATCCTGTCCCTATACTATTTGTTACATAAGCCCGAATATAGTATTTGGTATTTGGGCTTAAGTTAGTTATCTTACTTGTAAATCTTTCGAACCCTGTATCATCTATAGTTTTACTGTCAGCTATTGTTGGTGTTTGATCGGTACTCCAACACACCCCCTTTGTCGTTACAGTTGCTCCACCATTATTTGTAATGATCCCCCCCCCGCAAGTTGCAGTCGTTGCGGTAATATCATAAACATAAGTGGTGTATATATCTGGTATAACAGCGGCAGTGGAAACATCACTTAAGCAACGAACTGACATTCCCCAAGCCTTATAGCTGTCGTCAAGACGGCTAATTTCGTTATTGTAAATGCCCCTAACCCAAGCATTGGCAGTATTGTCTACGATCTCGGTAGAACTCCACCAGTAACCAACTTTGTTAATTTCGTAAAAATTACCCTCGAAGTAGCGGTCACCACCTGGAAGAGCTGTAAAGCCTGTTTCGTTAGTTGCTGCTGTACCAGGATATGGCCAATGGGATGTACCTGTTTCTTTTAGTTTGTTTCCTGCTTCACTTTCGCCTCCCAAATAGGATGTTAGTGTTGTCCATTCGGCATCGGAAGGAACATGCCAACCAAGTGGGCATATTCCCCTGCTATCAGTTAAAGCATACCATGTATATAACCTTCCATAAGTAGCTACCCTACTTTCATTACCAGCATAAGCCCATTGATATTTTGGCATACTTTGTCCTGTTATGTCTAAGGTCGCAGGTGTTGTTGTTCCTATTATATCGCCATTTCGGTATTTAGTAGTTTTCAGATTTTCAACCATCCAAACCTGTGTGCCAATGGTTATTGTATGATAAACATTGCCGTCAATGTCAGTTACTGAACCTTCTGTTGTAAAGCTTATCTGGTTGCCATAAGCAGTACCTTTGCTATTAGTTGCATAAGCCCTCACATAATAAGTCGTATTTGTTATAAGTCCAGTAAGTTTGCTTTCAAAATATCCAATTGCAGTACCATCGGTAGTTTTTGAATTGGCTATAGTCGGGTTTTGAGATGTACTCCAGCATACTCCATGTTCTGTAATTTTGGCTCCACCATCACTGGTAATGTCGCCTCCACAGATAGCAGAAAAGTAAGTTATGCTTCTTGTCGAGGTGGTATGTACGGCAGGAATTACTACATTTGAAGTTAAGTTATCATTCACACATCGAACAGACAGTCCTGTAATGGTTCCGTAATTCCATAATTTATCATTGTCATCATAGTACAAGACAATAAAAGGTTCCGCTTCCTTCGCAGAGATCCACCAAGCACCATTATAACCAAGCTGATTAAACTCCCCATCATAGTTCTTATAACCACCCGGCAAAGCTGAAAAACCGCTTTCATTTGTAGCCCCACTATTTGGGCTTTGCCAATGGGTTATACCTTTTTCTTTAAGTTTTCCTCTTGATTCATAATCTCCCCCAAAATAGTTGAATAATATTGTCCATTCGGCAGCGGTAGGCACATGCCAACCTACTGGACAAAGTTTGGCTGTATTTATCGTGTACCAATTGTATAAAGCACCGTAAGTGTTTTTATTGGTAATGTCATTGTTATACCAGCAGTATCCGGGTGTGGTTAGATTTAACCACGCTGAATTATCAGTTACATTGGGTATGCTTGAACCATCATTATATTTGGTGGTTTTTAGGTTTTCACCCATCCATAACTGGCTTCCGATTTGTACAACGGTGTAGTTGTTGCCATCACCATCAGTACAGGCAACAAAGGGAAAAGTTATCGTTTTGCTTTGGATTGGTATATCAGTCATTAAAGTGCTGTAATTTCCTGATACTCCAGTAAATTTTAGGATATCGCCAGTGGTGTATTGCATAGTTTTTTCTGTACTGGCACTTTTTAACATCTTTGCAGTAACAGGAATTACACCATTGCCCATGTAGCTAATTTTTACATCAGAACCGGGCGCGCCGTTGCTAACCAATTTACCAGTATAAAAGTAAGTTGGTGAAGTTATTCTCACGGTATAAATTCCACTCCGCAGACCACTTACCAGATACGAATGTGTGCCAATAGTTAGTGAGTTTTGTGATGCTCCTATTCTTCTCCCGGTAATGTCGAACAATTCAATGTTTGTTGTACCCGAAGCATTGGCTACAAATTCAACCGTACTGTTGCCGGTCGTGGGGTTGGGATAAATACGCAAGGCGTTTTCATTATCAAGCACTGGTTTTATTCCGGTACCTGTCGCCACCAGGTGAAGTACTTCTGAACCCAAAAGGCTTATGTTTTTCCCTTGGGTAAGGTTCTCAACTGTTACTGTACCGACTGTGGCACTAACTCCAGTGCCAGCAAAACTAATCAGATAATCTTGGGCTTGGACGGAAACCATCGCAAAAAGAAGCGATAAAAGCAACGTAAATTTTTTCATGGATTTTAGGTTTTTTCATTTATAAAACATTGAATATAAACTTGTTATTTAAAAATAAGCTAAAAATTCAGTAAATGTTTTCTTAGATCAACTCCCAACCCATCTTTTAGATTTTTTACAAAAAAACAGCGTGGCCAATTGCCCACGCTGTTTCTAAGGTTCGACCAAGAACCCGTAACACAAATGTAAAGCAACGACCACGCCTTGACGTGGCGTTTTGCTTACTATCCTGTGTTACATTGAAATTTGGTCGATTTTAGAAACAGATTCAGCTAAACGCTATATTTTATATTTCTTCTTATATTTCCTTTATTCTACATTTCAATAAAATATCGTTACACTAATCCATTCATTTATAGAACCAAAAGTAACCATTATAAATAGATTTACAGATATATTTGTGCCTGAATTTTAACTTATTGTTTTCTTTTTTTTTATGTAGGGATTCCATCTTTCAAAAGGGATGGAATCCTTGGCTAATCGGAGACCCTGAAATAAATTCAGGGTGACTTGCCTAATGATGATGAATATTACTAATGCCTACCTTGCCCTGCCTTTATTTTATTCCTGATATCGAGCGAAGCATCCGAAAAGAGAAACTCCCGGGTTGAGTCGGGTAAAAAATCGATGATCTTCTCCAGTTGATCATTTTTAATTGCCTTACGAACTTTGGAAGCACTGATATAATCTAATAACCTGATTTCTATATAATTAATAGAGATAACAACCTAAAAAATAGATGATTAGCTTTGCCGTAGGCAATCAATATCAATAGAAAATGTTGCCCAGAAACAAAATATTGCCCGTAGGACATCAAGATTGTTCAAAAATGTATATCTCCTAACGGAGAAAGAATATTTAAGACGATTGTACTCTATTGATATTTAACTCCTAACGGAGTAAATAAAACATTTTTCAACTTTCTTATCCCGAACTCAGGTTAATAATCTGCACTTCAAACTAACAATTTGGAGGGTGCTGTCATACAACATTAAAGCTTGCTGACCATTCATGTTATTAATTGTTAATTTCGGACTTTTAGTTCACCATTTAGCACAATTACCTAACAGCGACTTCGGTTGCATAAAATCAAAAAATTATGAATTCTATTTTCTGGCTGGTGCCCGTCAGTTCTGTTCTGGCACTGTTTTTTGCCTGGTTCTTCTTTCAGCAAATGATGAAAGAAAGCGAAGGTACCGACACGATGAAAAAAATTGCCAAACACGTTCGTGATGGCGCAATGGCTTACCTGAGACAACAATACAAAGTTGTTTTCAGAGTGTTTCTTATCTTGACAGCATTGTTTGCCATCATGGCTTATGTGTTGAAAATCCAAAATCCATGGGTGCCTTTCGCCTTTTTATCTGGTGGGTTCTTCTCCGGATTAACCGGTTTCTTTGGAATGAAGACAGCAACCTATGCCTCTGCCCGAACAGCGAATGCCGCCCAGCGTTCACTGAATGATGGATTGCGCATTGCTTTCCGTTCAGGAGCAGTAATGGGCTTGGTCGTTGTTGGACTTGGATTGCTTGATATCTCAATGTGGTTTTACTTTTTACAATATGCGATTGGCTGGCTCGATTCAGGAACCGCTACAACAATTGCTGCTGATCCATCAATGAACCTGATCATCATTACGACCACAACACTTACATTCGGTATGGGTGCTTCAACCCAGGCTTTGTTTGCCCGTGTTGGTGGTGGTATTTTCACCAAAGCTGCCGATGTTGGCGCTGACCTGGTTGGTAAAGTTGAGGCCGGTATTCCTGAAGACGATCCGCGCAACCCTGCAACAATTGCCGATAACGTAGGTGATAACGTAGGTGATGTGGCTGGTATGGGCGCCGACTTGTATGAATCGTATTGCGGCGCTATTCTTTCTACTGCTGCTTTGGGAGCAACAGCTTTTGCCGGTATGGGTGTCGAAACTCAGATGAGTGGTGTTATAGCTCCTATGATTATTGCTGCCGTAGGTATTATCCTTTCCATATTAGGAATCTTCATGGTAAAAGCCAAAGAAGGCGCTTCTCAAAAACAATTGCTAAATGCACTCGGTCGCGGGGTTAATATCAGTTCAATTGGAATCGCCTTTTTCTCTTACTTTATTTTGAAATATCTGGCTATTCCTAACTTTCTGGGAGTTTGGGGTGCGATGATGGCTGGTTTGGCTGGAGGTATTGGTATCGGTAAAATCACTGAATACTATACTTCATCAGGATATGCTCCAACCCGGAATATCGCTGAATCGACCAAAACAGGTCCTGCAACAGTTATTATTTCAGGAATTGGAACCGGTATGATTTCAACTGCAGTTCCTGTACTTATTGTAGGAACTTCCATTATTCTGGCTTTCCTTTTTGCTGCCAAATTCAATTTTAACGATATAAGCATGGGCCTTTACGGTATTGCGATTGCTGCGGTTGGAATGTTATCAACTTTAGGAATTACGCTGGCTACCGATGCTTACGGCCCGATTGCCGACAATGCTGGTGGAAATGCTGAAATGAGTGGTTTACCCCACGAAGTTCGCGTTCGTACCGATGCTTTGGATTCACTTGGAAATACAACTGCCGCAACAGGTAAAGGTTTTGCAATAGGTTCAGCAGCCTTAACGGCATTGGCATTGATGGCATCGTACATCGAAGAAATTAAAATCGCGATTGCCCGTATCCCTGAAAAAGTGGCAGCGTTTACAGAATATGCTACCAATAATCATTTCTCAAACATGGATATCAGTAAAGCAAGTATCCCTGAAATGATGCAGTATTTACACCTCGATATTATGAACCCACGCGTATTGGTTGGAGCATTTCTTGGCTCAATGGCGGCATTCTTATTCTGCGGTTTAACGATGAACGCTGTTGGTCGCGCTGCACAAAATATGGTCGAAGAAGTTCGTCGTCAGTTCCGCGAAATCAAAGGTATTTTAACCGGTGAAGGGGAACCTGATTATGCACGTTGTGTTGAGATATCAACCAAAGGCGCACAGAAAGAAATGTTATTCCCTTCATTGCTTGCTATTTTCATTCCAATTGCTACCGGTATCGTTTTTGGTGCTGCCGGCGTGGTAGGTCTGCTCTTAGGTGGAACTTCAACCGGATTTATTCTTGCAATCTTTATGGCCAATGCCGGTGGTGCATGGGATAATGCCAAGAAATTCATCGAAGAAGGTAATTTCGGAGGAAAAGGTTCTGATTGCCACAAAGCAGCTGTAACCGGCGATACGGTTGGCGATCCGTTTAAAGATACTTCTGGTCCGTCGTTAAATATTCTTATTAAATTAATGAGTATGGTTTCGATTGTGATGGCTGGTTTGACTGTTGCTTATAGTCTGATGTAAACATTTCAATCAAAATATTATTTGCAAACCCCGGGGAACTTCTTCGGGGTTTCTTTTTTTACAAGTTACTGAACAAAAAAGGCTCAGAAGAGGTTTAGATAACAAAACGACAACACTAAAACTACATATTATGGCAGATTTAACAACCACCTACATGGGCGTCAAATTGAAAAATCCTTTGATTCTCGGTGCCAGTAATCTTGTAACCAAACCCGAAGTAATGAAAGAGCTTGAAGAGGCCGGAATTGCTGCGATTGTTTACAAGTCGCTTTTCGAAGAACAGATTCAGTTGGAAGGTCTCCAGTTTGATGAAGAAATGAAGGATTACGCCGAACGGAATTCAGAAATGATCCGTCTTTTTCCTGATATTGTAAATGCTGGTCCAAAGGAACATCTTTACAATCTTAAAAAATTGAAAGAACACTCGTCCATTCCTGTTTTTGCAAGCTTAAATGCCATGTATGAACCCAGTTGGGTCGAATATGCCAAAGCACTTGAAGAAACCGGCGTTGATGGTCTTGAACTAAATTTATATGCCACTCCCGGATATTTTGAGGTTGGCGCTTCATCCATCGAAGATAAGCAATACCAGATTGTAAAAAGTGTCAAGAAAACTGTCAACATACCAGTTAGCGTAAAGTTGAGCCCTTTTTATACCAATACACTTAACTTTATCAAAAAGCTTGATGAAGCGGGAGTGGATGGATTTGTTCTTTTTAATCGTTTTTTTCAGCCTGAAATTGACATCGAGAACGAAATATTTGACTTTCCATGGGAATTGAGTCAGCCGCGTGATCATCAGCTTTCACTTCGGTATGCCGGATTGCTGCATGGAAATATCGAGGCCAGTATTTGTGCCAGTCGTGGTATTTATACTTCCGAAGATGTGATTCGGCTATTGCTGGCCGGAGCTGATGTGGTTCAGATCGTATCGGCAATCTATAAAAATCAGCCGGCTATAGTTGGCACTATGCTTACTGAAATTGAAGCATGGATGTTGAAAAAAGGCTACAAATCGCTTGACGACTTTCGAGGAAAATTATCAAGGAAAAATCTGAAAGATCCGTTTACCTACCAACGTGCACAATATGTTGATATATTGACGAACTCTGAAGAAATATTCAAGAAATACCCGATGGTGTAAATGTGGGTTAAATGCTTATAAAACAGAAAGACAGGATTCGGATGAGCCCTGTCTTTCTGTTTTATCTTGTTATTTTTCAAGTTGTAATACTACATACGAATGAGGTTTCAGTTCCAGACTGATAACCGATTTTACAATGGGTGGTTTACGTCTTTGCGGGTATTCTTTCTTTTCTCCTGAAAGTTCCACACCTGAAACCAGGTTTTTTGCTTTCGAAAATCCATCGGACAGACGAAGGGAAACTTGCCGGGGTTCATCGCTAAACGACTCAACAATCACCGTATTGTTGTCGTAAACAAACAAGCTTGTATATCCAGGAGCTTCAAGTAACGCGGGCATATTTGGCGTCAGTATCTCTTTGATTTTCGATAAAACATCAGCAGGAAGGTGATACAGATCCGTTACATTGTCCGGAATCGTTAGAACATACAATTTGCCTTTCGCATAATCGGCCCGGTGGACAATTGGCCAACCGTTGGTGCCGTTTAGCGCCGAAACAACTTCCCATGAATCGTTGGTGAAATATTTGATTTGAGGGATAAGTATTTCATGATCGGCAAACGAATGCGATCCCCATCCGGCAACAAATTCCTTTACCATAGCTTTCTGATCGGTGACCCGAAGCTCGGCAATGTCGCTCAATCCTTTGTCTTGCATGGCTTTCAGGAAACCTGAAGTGATCATGATGTCTTTTCCATTGAGTAGTTGCTTTTTAATTTTGGCAACAATTTCAGGATCAGCTTTGGCTTGTTCTGTAAGAAAAACAATTGGTTCATTTTCAGGAAAAACAGGGACAATATCCATCGGTACACCAATCATTCCCATGTAATTTTGCAGGAATTCTTCGCCTGTTGATTGAAATGGTTTGTAGCTTTTTACTCCTATCGGGTTTCCAAGCAGCCCGATGAATTGATCAATTGTTTCGAAGGTATAACCCGCGGCACGGGCGATGGTGGTTGGTGGTACCATTTTCCCGCTTTTATCAGCCACAGGTTTCATCATCTCATCGTAATTGAAGCTGGTCGAACCAGAGTCCTGCCATGCCGCACGATCGGTTTTCTGAAGCGGACGTTGTAATTGCCGAATGTCGAAAAGAGTAATTTCCGGAGCTTTTGCAAACAAAGTCAGCCAGAGTTGCTCAGCATAGCGGTCCATATAAGTCATGCCACCTGTATCGACCCAGCCACCGCCATTTTTACTGGGTTTTAGATTGTTGAAATATCTGAAAATGGAATAACCCAGATATTGCTGAAGGTGTTGGTTGCCAGAAGGATCGCGGGTTTCGGTACCGGTGTATAAACCATCGAACATTTTAGGTTCAGTTTCCAGATTAAAGCCGCAACCCTGAAAATGATCGTACCAGTTGGGGTATTTAATCACCACTTTAATGTTTGGATTTACAGCCTTTGCCGGATCGATCACCAACTCTTTTGCTGCTTTGGTCATGAGTTCCAGCCTGTATTCTGTCCAGCTTTTAGTGCCTTTGGCTTTGATACACAGTTCGCATTTGCAATTGGTGAAAAAGAAATCGTCCAGAATCAGTTCATCGAAATGTTTGGCCGTGAACTCAACAATTTCTTTCACTTTTTTACGGTGTTCTGGATTGGTATAACAAAATGTTTCGAAGTTGTTGCCTTCGTTTACTGTCAGAGTGATCCCGCCGGCTGTTTTGACTCCTCTACTTTCAAAGAATTTTTTGGCCTTGAGCAGGGTGGCTTCATCAACAATCAGCAAATCACGATGCGTTTCGAGGTAGATCTTGTCAACTTTGAGCTGCCGCGTCACTTCATCCCAGATGGGTTCAATCCAGTTATTGTCGCCCATTTTGGCAGTTTCATAGGCTCGTGAATAAACTGCTACTTTGAAATTTTTGTAGTTGTCGCCAGCCATGGCAACCGAAATAAGAAAGTGCAGTATTGTAATTGAAAGGAATAGTTTTTTAATTGAAGTCATAGAAGTTTAATGGTTTAATGGTTCGATGGTTGAATGGTCAAAAGTCCCCGAAATCCCTAATTAGGGGACTTTTGATTCTGCAAATTAGAAAAGAATGCTCTTTAAACATCAAATGTTCAGAACTTATATTACCCAAACTCCCTTCCCTATTTGGGGAAGGGTTGGGGTTGGGGCTGTTATTTCCCCACAAATCCGGCCAGAGCATAAACCAATGCACCCTGCCAGTTGATGGCGATTTCGTTGGTTGAGTAATCTTCCTGCTTGTCGTTCCAGCCTGTTGCCGAATGTCCTCCACCAACAATATATCCCGGCCATGGCTGCACTTCCTTATCCGATCCTGAACGTCGGTCGTGTGGGTTCATCGCCGGATTAATTCCCAATCCGGTAACAAACGAACGATTGTAGTAATTACGACCAAAAATATGGCCAATGGCATCTTGCGAAGTTTGAATATATGCTTTGTCGGGAGTTATTTTGTTGGCTATCTGTAAGTTCAGTACCTGACGGGCAATGGTTCCGTTGCATCCCCAGTAGTATCTAACCAATGGACGCGCGTAAACATCCGAATTCGCATTTTTAACAATTGATTTTGCAACATCAACGATGTTATTCTGGATTGTCTTCAGAATTTCAGGATTCTTTCCTGATTTTTTTGACAGAACATATTCAAACATACCCAAGTTGGACACATCTCCCCAGTCCCAGTCTTCATCAATTTTGAAGTTCTCTGCTTTCGCCTGAGTTTCAAAGTCTTTCAAAAATTCCGAATTGCCTGTGGTTTCCCACATTTCCGCAGCTGCCCAGAGACGGTCATCAGGGTCTGAAGTTTGATAACCGCCGGTTTTAAATTCACCTTGCACAAAATCTTTGTCAGCCGGATTTTCTTTCAGAAATTTGTAGCTTAATTGTGCTGCGGCCAGACACTTTTGCGAATAAGCTTTATCGTAAGGCTCGAAATAGCGGGCTGATTGAGCCATCATGGCTACAAAATCGGCCACGGCAGCCGAACTCCAGTCGGTGAAATATCTTTTTTCTTTGTCTTCTTCAGGTTTGCAGAAGGGTTCGAAATTTTTCCGTGTCAGTTTATGCGATACTTTTCCTGAACCGTCGGTATATTGCATGGTGAGCAACCAATCTGTTTCCCACTTCAGTTCTTTCAGGAAATCAGGATATCCTTTAGCGGTTTCGGGCAGATCAAGTTTAAATTTCTTCAGGTTGTCCTGGAATTGATCCCAGGCCATAAACATCATGCCAACGGTCACTCCTGCGTTAACAACATATTTGCCATAGTCGCCAGCATCGTGCCAGCCTCCGGTGCCATTGCGGCGTTCGCCTGGTTTTCCCTGATAATCTTCATACCCGTCATCCATGTGACAAGCTTCGTGGGCATAATGGATACCGTTATGGGTTCCATCAACTGCAGTACCGCACCGCCACAGATAAAAACCGCGCATACTGGTGTAAAAAGCCTGATTATAAGCTGTTGGCGAAATCTCGAATTCGATGGATTTGGCACCTTCAGCTGTTTCCAGGTAATATTTGCCGGTTTTTGTGACAGAAGAGAAATCGGCTACCGAAACATTTTGGTTCACATCTTTCTGAAAAACAGGTTTTGAAACTTCGCCTTTAAATACGGCAGTCTTGTCAGAAACTTGTTTGACTGTAAACGATTTGGTGTCGCCAACAACAGAGGCTTTTTTTGAAGACTGAGGCAAGAACCCCAGTGAATTGAGCTGAATGCTTTGGGTTTGTCCGGTGGCGAACAGGTAGCCAAGCAGGAAGAAAATAAACGAAATTAGAAATGTTGGTTTCATTCTGGTAAGTTTAAAGTTTGGTTTTATTATACATCTTACAGTTTGGCATAAAAATACGATAAATGATTTAAAATGCATCTTTACCGTACCGGAAAAGATTGACCATTTGTAATATAAATCAATCGAAAATCAAAAGTAGTATGCGCCACTTCAATCATTACCTTTTTGAAGATACTGATTTTGGATGCCATGGAGTTGGTGAGTCGAAATTGGAAAAACATATACAAAAATCTATATACGTTCATATAATTAAAAAATGATTCTATCTTTGCAAGGTAAAAATGAACAACAATGAATACAATAGAAATTGCAGGAAGATATTCAGTACTGGCAAACGACACTTGCTGTTTGTCATGCGGAGGTGCTGCCGAGAAAAGTGAAGCAAAACCTAATGAGGTTTGTATTGATTTGGGAAGTGGCCGTGGAACCGATGTTTTGCGATTAGCCGATGAAGTTGGTTCAGGTGGCTTTGTTTATGGAGTAGATGTTACCGAAGAAATGGTGCGGAAAGCCACTTCGACAGCTGCTAAAATTGGGGTCGAAAATGTGCAGTTTGTTATAGCAGATTTGGAGCAAATACCTTTGGAAAGTGATATTGCTGACCTGATTATCTCCAATTGTACCTTGAACCATGTGAGCAATAAATCTAAAGTTTGGAGCGAAATATTCCGTCTCCTGAAAAATGGAGGACGATTTGTGATCAGTGATATATTTTCGAGCTTGCCTGTTCCTGAAGAATATGCCAACGATCCTGTAGCAGTAGCCGAATGTTGGGCCGGTTCGATTACGAAGGCTGAATATCTTGCCATCATCAAGAATGCCGGATTTAAAGATTTTCGTATTCTGGAGGAAAGCAAACCATATCCGAAAGGGAAGATTGAAGTATCTAGCTTTACGATTTCGGCGGTGAAGGACGAATACAGTTGCTGCTAAAGATCATTTTAAGTACTTTTATTTCAAATAGTTTAGTCAATACCAAATTCTCAAAAATGAAAAGTTTAGTAAAAAAGGCTCGCAAAGGGCAGATTAAACAGGCACAGTGTTGTGCCAAACAATCACAGATTATTGCAGGATGCCATGATTAAGGCATTTCTTAGACGATTGATGATTAACGATTAACGATTGATGATTAAAGAAGTATCCTGAAGTCTGCAATCATAAATCGTTAATCGTTGATCGTTAATTTTAAATCAAATTTTCCATGCAAATCTCTAAATACAACATCACTTCGAAAGTTAAAGATTCTGACAATTGGTTCATTGTGAATTCATTGGCAGGTCAAGCTGATATACTTGATCAGGAAACTTATGAGCAAATAAAAAATGGCTTTGAAGGTAATCCAGAGTCGATTGAAAATGGCTACATCGTTGATCCTGTTCAGGAAAAACGTTTGTTTCGCGAAAAGTACCTGAAATTTTTAGATGATCGTGAGAAGGACGAAATCCAGATTTTCTTTGTGACCAATTATAGCTGCAATTTCGATTGTTCGTATTGCTATCAGGCTGGTTACGAGCAATTACCTGTGGCCTTGTCGAAAGAAGTGATCGATGCTTTTTTCGAATATATTCAACTTGAATTTTCAGGAAGGCGAAAATACATCACCTTATTTGGTGGCGAACCATTTCTGAATACTCCGAAGCACAAGGAATATATTGCTTATATCATCGAAAAGGCAGCATCTCTAAACCTTGAAATTGCTGCTGTTACCAATGGTTATCATCTTGAAGAATACATCCCAATCTTAAAGAAGGGAATTATACGCGAAATTCAGGTGACACTCGACGGAACCAGCGAAATTCATAATCAGCGACGCTATTTAAAAGGCGGCGATCCTACTTTTGATCGCATTGTTCGTGGCGTCGATCTGTTGCTCGAAAATAATATTCCAGTCAATCTTCGCATGGTGGTTGATAAACAAAATATCAGTAATTTGCCTGATCTGACACAGTTTGCCATCGATAAAGGCTGGACAGCATCACCACTTTTCAAAACCCAACTGGGTAGAAATTACGAATTGCATGAATGTCAGGCCAATCAGCAAAAGCTTTATTCCAGACTTGAATTGTATCAGGATTTGTACGATTTACTGAAGAAGTTCCCTCATATCAGCGAGTTCCACAAACCGGCTTTTTCTATCTCGAAATTTTTGTTCGAACAGGGTGAAATGCCAGCACCGCTTTTTGATGCCTGTACCGGAACCAAAACCGAGTGGGCATTCGATTTTACTGGAAATATTTATGCATGTACCGCCACAGTTGGCAAGAAGAATGAAAGTCTTGGAACTTTTTATCCTGAAGTCAGGAAAAATACACTTGCTGTTGAGGAATGGCAGGAACGCGATATTTTATCCATACCGAAATGCCAAAGCTGCAATCTGAGCCTGATTTGTGGTGGAGGTTGTGCTTCGATGGCGAAAAATTACAATGGATCGTTGAACAGTCATGATTGCCGCCCAGTAACAGAATTGCTGGAACTGGGTATGGCCCAATATTTTAATGAATAAAAACCATGAAAGAAATTAACGAAATTGATTTTGAAAAGGAAGTTCTGGCAGGTGGAAACGTGCTGCTTGACTTTTATTCAACCGAATGCCCTCCTTGCGAAGCTTTGGCACCCAAACTCGAAGCGCTGGAGGTTTTTTTCGGCAAAGAGCTGAAGTTTCTGAAAATCTACAGACAGGGAAACCGTGACCTTGCTGATAAATTGGGCGTAAAATCATCGCCAACCCTGTTATTTTATCAGGATGGTGAAGAGGTGAGTGCCCGTTTGACTGGCGGAGTTAAACGCTCTGAAATTATTCGTGAATTGAAACATGTTTTGGGCAAAGAGAAAGTTGCCGAAATTGTCAAAACTCAGAAACCGTCGGTTGTGAATGCCGATGTCGCTATTCTTGGTGCTGGCCCGGGCGGACTGACTGCCGGTTTGTACCTGTGCCAGGCAAGAATTAACACTATTTTGGTTGACATTGCTTTGCCCGGCGGAAATGTTTCGACTACTCACATGGTTTCGAATTACCCCGGATTCATTGATCCGCAGCCCGGATACATGCTTTCGCACAACATGTCGGAGCAAACCAAACGCTGCGGTACAACTTATAAAGTAGCAGTTGATGTGACTCACGTCGATTTGCAGAAAAACGAAATTACGATCGACGGTTTGGAAACCATTAAAGCCAAACGGATTATCATAGCTACCGGAACTTCGCCCAACCGAATTGGCATTCCGGGCGAACTTGAATTCAAAGGGCAAGGTATTTCGTATTGTGCCACCTGCGATGCCAAGTATTTCGTCGATAAGGAAGTTGTGGTTATTGGCGGAGGAAATTCAGCCATCGAAGAAGCTGATTTTATTGCAAAATTTGCTTCGAAAATCACCATTATTCACCAGTTCGATCAGCTTCAGGCCAACAAAACTGCTCAGGAAAAGGCTTTTGCTAATCCAAAAATCAGCTTTTTGCTGGAACACGAACCTCGTGCATTTAAAAAGGCTGGCGACAAAATGGTGGTTGAGGTGGAAGACCTGAAAACCAAAGAAATGAAGACCTTGACAACCGATGGAATTTTTGTTTTCATAGGTCAGAAACCGAACCTTGAAATGTTCGGTAATCAACTTGAACTCGACCAATGGGGCTACATTAAAACCGACGAAGATAAACGTACCAACATTGAGGATGTATTTGCTGTGGGCGATGTAACCAGTAAAAAATACAGGCAAATCACCACTGCCATTGCCGATGGAACCATTGCTGCCATTGCAATTACAAGGGAAATCGGATAAATTGGGTGCGGAGATTTTTAATCTCCGAAATGTTGTTCACATGCGCGATTATAAATCGCGGCACCCGGTAAAATAAAAAGGATTAGTAATAAATTCTGGAATTCCGGCATTCATTTTCTTGAAAATAGGAGTGAGGCCGGAATTTTTTTATTATAGAAATTCTATTATTTCGCATCAGTTTTTTACTCATTTTATGCCGAAAGCTATTTCGAATTGAAGTTTTAACTTCAGGAGTTACTTAACCGACCGGTCGATTTACTAGAGGTAAAAAGCCTGAAAAACACATACTTAATCGAAAATATAAATAAATCAAAAAGACTAATCTATGGAGCTTGAACTCAAAACATGGCTTCAGGATATTGATCGTTCCATTCAGGAAATTTATGATTTTCTTCCAGAGAAGTGAGATTTTAACGACTTCCTTAGCGATCTTAAAACGCGAAAAGCTGTTGAACGGAATATTGAAATTATCGGTGAAGCTCTAAACCGGATTTTGAAATTTGATCCACACATTGAAATGTCTGATACTCGGAAAATTGTGGATACCCGAAACCGGATTATTCACGGCAGTGTTGCTGCGGATGTTCTCTGGTTAATTGTCAATCGGTATTTGCTGATTTTTGAAGCTGAGGTAGAACGATTACTTCAGGATGATGAATAAACAAGACTTAAATTTCCTGAATTTTTAACACTCCATCATCACTCAATTCTTTGTTTTGCTCCCGGTTTGGCAAATGCTGAAATTTATCTCACTTTTACTGCATGAATTGGATACTACTAATCATAGCGGGATTGTGCGAGGTTGGGTTTGCAAGTTGTCTCGGAAAAGCAAAGGAAACCTCCGGAACTGAATCAGCCTGGTGGTTAGTTGGTTTTGGTTTTAGCCTGACAATCAGCATGATTTTGCTTTACAAAGCTTCCTTAACAATTCCGATCGGAACTGCTTATGCTGTCTGGACAGGTATTGGGGCAGTTGGAACAGTGATTATGGGGATCGTTTTTTTTAAAGAACCTACCGATTTCTGGAGGATGCTCTTCATTACCACATTAATTGTTTCCATTATCGGTTTGAAAATCAGTTCGCATTAGCTTATGTATCGTTTTTTACTTATTTTCAAGCTTAAATACAAGTCACTTAAAATCTATAAAAATGAATCAAGACAATGAAATCTATCCGGTTGAAGTTTTTGACGGAAACGACTGGGAAGCCTCAATGGTAAAAAGTTTATTGGATAATGCAGAGATTGAAGCCTTTATTAAAGATGAAAAAATGGGTATTCTTGCACCCTGGAATATAGTTGGAGGAGGTGCTGGTTCAGTGAAAATCATCGTTTCGAATGTGGATTTTGAAAGGGCCAAAGAGGTGGTGGATGAGTTCGAAAAGGCCGAGAGGAGAAGCTAAATGGAGAATTTTTACAACTAATTTTTATCGGAATAAAGAAATGAGTGAATTTTGGGAAGATAAGTTTCAGAAGATAGGTTTGCTTTGGTCATTCGAACCAGCAGATTCTGCCATTTTTGCCAGCGATCTTTTTGCTAAAAATGATCTCAAAAGTATTCTGATACCAGGAGTGGGTTATGGTCGAAACGCAAAACCATTCATTGATCGTGGATTTGAGGTGACTGGAATTGAAATTTCAGAAACGGCCATTCAGCTTGCCCGTGAAAATGGATTTGATTTTCCGATTTACCATGGATCGGTTAAGCGGATGCCCTTTGGCAAGATGCAATACGATGGAATTTTTTGTTTTGCACTTCTTCATTTACTTAACCAAAACGATCGTCGTCAATTCCTGAAAAATTGCTACAACCAGCTTCTTCCGGGCGGAATGATGGTTTTTACAGTGGTTTCGAAGGAGTATAAATTGTATGGAAATGGAAAGTTGGTTAGCATCGACCGGTTCATGATTGAAAAAGGCCTGACTGTGTTTTTTTACGATTCACAAACCATCGAAAAAGAGTTCTCACCCTTTGGTTTGGTTGAATACAACAAAATTGACGAACCCATCAAACATCTGGAAAACGAAGAACCCATGAAGTTTTTTCAGGTAATTTGCCGGAAAAAGTAAAAATCATTTAAAAATGGTTGTTTAAAGTATTGGAGTATGTGTAAATTAGCTTAGTACATGACAAAAATAGAAACCTCTGATTATAAGCAAAATAAGTTCTTTTAAATTTGGATAATACCCTGAATATCATTATCTTACAAGAAATTACCACATATCTAAGTAAGAAACATGACATCCAAGGTAGAGGCTAAAAGTAGTGAAT
>Ga0209124_10000169_pt1 | contig 48732 bp, 45 predicted proteins | sample BarGraIncu01122A_FD_184502 | JGI IMG/M metagenome (GOLD analysis project Ga0209124, IMG submission 184502) | Arctic peat soil microbial communities from Barrow, Alaska - Barrow Graham LP Incubations 011-22A (SPAdes) (version 2) | ecosystem: Environmental > Terrestrial > Soil > Wetlands > Peat...
TTCTAAATAAAACTTCATAAATCCTCGGCTCTATCACCCTCTCCCGATAGCTATCGGGATTGGGAGAGGGCAGGGGGAGAGGTCATATTAAATGAAGAAATAAAACAAGACATTATATTGTTCCCATTACTTATTAATTCTCAGCCCGGTAAGAGAATATCCTAAATATCCGACGAAAAGATTAAAAACCAAATATAGGAATAGCCAAAAAAAGAAGGCGTGTTCAGGAAAGAAAATTGGTCTTCATTTTTGAACGTATTTTCGGTAAAGCGTATGATTGATAAAATGTGTATCTTTGCAGTCGAATTAAAAATAAAGACATCGATCCCATTATGCATAACGAAATTCAACTGACAATTACCCCAGAGCAGGCTTTTAAAGAGGATATGCTCACCAAACAGGTTGCTGATAAACTTGAGATTTCCCCAAAGAGTATTACCCGGATCAGAACACTCCGGAAATCAATCGATTCACGGGCATTTTTACCCAAAGTAAACGTTACCGTTGAAGTGTACTGGGATGAGATGCCCCCTGAACAGGTTAAAACGACTTTTGAATATAATAATGTAGCAGATAAAACTCCTGTTTTAATTATCGGTGCAGGACCTGCAGGACTATTTGCAGCATTAAAACTGATAGAATCGGGATTCAAACCTATTATACTCGAACGCGGCAAACCTGCCAGCGATCGTAAAGTAGATATCGCCCTGCTGAACAGGAATAAGGGCATTGATTCGGATTCGAACTACTGTTTTGGGGAAGGTGGAGCCGGAACTTTTTCGGATGGAAAACTCTATACCCGCTCAAAAAAGAAAGGAAATACGCAAAATATCCTGGAAGTGTTTCACTTTCATGGAGCCAATGAAAACATATTGTATGAAGCCCATCCGCATATCGGTTCGGATAAGCTGCCCATCGTGATTGCCAATATAAGCAAAACCATCACGAACAGCGGTGGAGAAATTCATTTTGAACAAAAGCTTGCTGAAATACTTATCGAAAATAACAAGGTAACCGGATGTAAAACTGTAGATGGGAGTATCTTCCAAGCAACTGCATTGATTTTGGCTACAGGCCATTCGGCACATGATATTTATGAAATGCTCGATAAACAGGGCATTAAACTGGAACCAAAAGGTTTTGCCATGGGGGTACGGGTAGAGCACAAGCAATCGCTGATCGATACCATCCAATATCATAGCGAGACACGTAGCGAATACCTGCCTTCTGCTATCTACAGCCTGGTGGATCAGGTGAACGAACGTGGTGTTTATTCGTTTTGCATGTGTCCGGGCGGACATATTGTCCCGGCAGGAAGTGGTCAGGGCGAAATTGTAGTGAACGGAATGTCTACATCCCAACGTAATTCGCCATATGCCAATTCAGGGATTGTAGTTGAAATACGTCCGGAAGATATTCCGGAAGAATACCAACAGTATGGTGTGTTGGCAGGACTGAAATTCCAGCAATCAGTGGAAAAAATGGCTTTCATAAATAATGGTGGGCAGGGACAGGTAGCTCCTGCACAACGATTGGGCGATTTTGTACGAGGGAAGTTGAGTGCCGATTTGCCTGAATCATCGTATCTGCCCGGTTTGATATCTGCACCATTACATTTCTTGCTCCCGGCGAATATAGCATCACGTTTGCGTGAAGGATTTAAAAAGTTCGATCGTAAGATGCAAGGCTTTGTCACCAATGATGCCGTCGTAGTGGGAGTAGAGACCCGTTCATCGGCAGCAGTACGCATTCCACGTAATAGTGAAACCGGACAGCACCCTGATATTACAGGTCTTTTCCCTGCAGGGGAAGGTTCAGGTTATTCGGGAGGAATTACTTCCTCTGCGGTAGATGGAGAAAATGCTGCATTGAGTGTGGTGAAGTGGCTTGTTGGTTAATTGGTTGATTGGTTGATTAGTTAATTGGTTGATTATGTTAATTGGTTGATTATGTTGATTGGTTGATTAAGTTAATTAAGTTGATTGGTTGATTAGTTGATTGGTTGATGAAGGATGAATAAGTAAATAAGTTTGTTCATAGCAGAACACGGAACACTGAACACTGAACACGGAACGCAGAACGCGGAACGCGGAACACGGAACACAGAACATGGAACACGGAACACGGAACACGGAACACGGAACACGGAACACGGAACACGGAACGCAGAACGCGGATCACATAATAAATACATTAAACTAAATATATAGAATGAGACATAAACCTAAAGCAGTTCCACCACCCAGGGAGACGAAGTTGAAGGCGACGGAGCCTATTGAGCTGATGACCTTTCTCCTGGCTAAAATGGGAGGAATGAGCCGCAATTCAGTGAAATCACTGCTTGCACACCGCCAGATCATGGTTAATAGCAAGATCACCACGCTGTTCAACCTGATGTTGCAACCAAACGACCTGATAACCGTGAACAGCTCACGTGGAAATATCGAATTGAAACATCCGAAGCTTAAAATCATATTTGAAGATGAATACCTGATTGTAGTTGAAAAGAAGGAGGGATTACTCACAGTGATTGCCGGGGATAGCGAGGAAACAACCGCTTTTTCAATCCTGAAGAATCATGTGAAGAAAAGCTCGCCTACTAACCGTATTTATACGGTTCACCGTCTGGACCGTGAAACATCAGGAGTTATCATGTTTGCCAAGAACCGAGAAGTGCAACAAACACTTCAGGAAAACTGGCACCGTATCATTACCCGCCGGATATACGTAGCAGTAGTGGAAGGAGTAGTGGAAAAGGAAGAAGATACTATCGTTACCTGGCTCTCAGAGAACGAACGTTCGTTGAAGATACATTCAAGCGAATCGGATAACGGAGGCCAGCAGGCCATTACCCATTACCGTAAAATCAAATCGAATGAGAATTACACCCTGCTTGAGTTAGAACTTGAAACAGGACGTAAGAATCAGATCCGTGTGCATATGCAGGGGATCGGTCATCCGATTATAGGTGATAAAAAATACGGTGCTGAAACAAGCCCGATAAACCGAATGGGATTACATGCACGCTTAATTGCATTTTATCATCCCGTTACTACAGAAATTGTCAGTTTTGAAACACCGGTACCACGAAGCTTCCTGAATTTATTCCACTAAAGAGGAATGAGAGATGAGAAATGAGGAATGAGTAAGTAAGAGGTAAGGAGTAAGCATACGGAGTATGTCTGTATTGTCTATTCCTGAAATAGGCTTACAAGAAAGAAAAGTAAATTCAGAATTCTAACAAATAAAAAAACCTTTCCGATTATACGGAAAGGTTTTTTTATTGGAAGAGATTAAAACATAAGTAAGTAATAACTTTTAACTTTAAGTATAATACTCAAAGCCGGATACTCATTCCTAATTCCTTATCTCTCATTCCTGTTTATATTTCCCATGCCAGAGCGCTTGCACCTAATACAGCTGCATCAGCTTCTTTCAATTCAGAGAAAAGCACTTTCACTTTGCCTTTCCATATATTGAGCAGGTTTTTCTCCATGTTCTCTTTAATAGGTTTCATGATCAAATCACCGGCTTTGGAAAGTCCGCCAAAAAGAATGATAGCCTCAGGAGCACTGAAGGTAACAAAATCAGCAAAAGCTTCTCCGAGTATTCTACCTGTGAAATTAAAAATTTCAATAGCTATTTCATCACCTTCCATAGCAGCGTCAAATACATCTTTCGACGTAATGTCATCAATAGGAATATTGCGCAATAAGCTGCTTTTACTGTTTGATTCAAGTATTTCACGTGCTGAACGCGCTACACCTGTAGCAGAAGCATACGCTTCCAGGCAACCTGAACGACCACAGCCGCAGATACGGCCATTATTGCGCATTACAATCACGTGACCTAATTCACCTGCAAAACCATCATGACCATATACTACCTTGCCATCGATAACTATACCACTCCCTACACCTGTACCCAGGGTAATCATGATAAAGTTCTTCATGCCACGGGCAGCGCCATAGGTCATCTCACCTACTGCTGCTGCATTGGCATCATTGGTCAATGCAGTTGGAATACCAAATTTGTCTGCCATTAGGTTTGCAAAAGGAATGACACCTTTCCATGGAAGATTAGGAGCAAATTCAATGTTACCGGTATAATAATTCCCGTTAGGAGCACCTACACCAATTCCTTTGATTTTATCTATACCGCCTGCAGCATCAATCAGTTTCATTAAATCAACATAAATATCATCTATGTATAAATTGACATCCGAGTGAGTTGAAGTCTTGACTGCACTTTTTGATACTACATTCCCACGGGTATCCACAATACCGAAAACAGTATTGGTACCACCCATATCCATGCCTATTACATATGGCTTTTCCATAATATAAATTTAAATTTAGTTGTTAGAATTTTTTGAATCAATTAATTTCAATCTGTTATTCAACAGGAATATCTTTGTTTACATTCTTTGATCCAATTAAACCGTAGAATAACATATAACCAAGACAAATAAACATGACCCAATAACTATTTATGTATCCTAAATGATCAGATACAAATCCCTGAAGAAGTGGTACGATTCCACCACCACAAACCATTACCATGAAAATTCCGGCAGCAGAAGCAGTGTATTTTCCAAGACCTTCAACAGCCAGGTTGAAGATACTGCCCCACATAATGGAAGTACATAATCCGCATAACACAAGGAAAACAATACTTACAGGAACCTTAGTCAACAATACAGGTAATGTTATAGTCAATGTGATTGGGCAGAAAATAGCAAGTAAAATAAATACCAATCCAAGGGTAGAAACCGAAATCATCATAGCTTTACTCGATACCTTCGATCCAATTAAAGCACCTGTCAGTCGGCCAACCAACATTAACAGCCAATAAACACCAACGATACTTCCGGCAATTGTTGCTTCCATACCAAGACCTGCATTTGAGGCAGAACTTGAAGCAGTCATAAACAGATTGGCTGTACTTGGAATGCCAATTTCGATACCTACATAAATAAAAATGGCGATAGCTCCTAACGTGAAGTGACGAAAAGAAAGCGGGCTGTGATTATGTTTTACTTTTCTTTCTGTTGCTGTTTCCATGTGAGGCTCAGGGATATTTACAAAATACAGAACCACAAATGCTAAAGCGAAAATTCCCATTGCCAGAAACAACGCAGGATTTGCTTTTTCAATAGTACGGCCGGCAGCTGCACCCATTAGATAACCAACCAACATGGGGGTAATTGTTGCACCGATAGAATTGATAGAACCTCCGAATTGTAATAATTTATTCCCTGAATTACCACCACCACCAAGTGTGTTAAGCATTGGATTTACAACTGTATTAAGCATACACATTGAAAAACCGCAAATAAAAGCACCGGTTAAATAAACAGAGAAACTTCCGGCTACACCTGAAAGGTATTGAACGCCTACACCAACAAAACCAACTAAAATAGCAGCAAGGGCTGTTTTCTTATAACCGATTTTTTTAAGCATAATACCTGCTGGGATACCCATAAAGGCATAAGCTAAAAAGTTAGCGAGAAATCCTAACTGCGACTCAAAGTTAGATGCTCCAAATTGTTTTGCCACAATAACACCCATCGGACTTGGAAGCCCGGTAACAAATGAAATCATAAAAAATAATGCAAACATCATTGCAATTGGCAATGCGTAATTTTTCTTTTCGGCGTTCATATAAATGTTTTTAATTAGTAAATAGATTTTATAATAATTTTATCTAATTCGACCCACAAAGTTAATACTTTTTATTCCACTTTATTCAGTTAAAATGTCAAGAAATGGATTTGAAATTCTGTTTTAAAACATATAAAATGCACAATTATACCTATTGTTTCAAATAATTATTGTCTATAGATTCTTCAAAAGAAAATCACTCATACGGGTAAATAAATGCCTGCGGGTTTGTTTTCCGAGTATACTGTGATTTCTATCAGTATACAACTGCATTTCGAACTGTTTATCGGCTGCAACCAATTTATCGATATACAGCATGGTATTTTGTGTATGAACATTATCGTCGGCACTGCCATGTACCAGTAACAGATTCCCCTGCAACTTATCGGCACGTTGAAGAGCAGATGTAGTATCATACCCTTTGAAATTTTCCTGTGGACGACGCATGAAACGTTCGGTATAGGCCGTATTATACAGGCGCCAGTCGGTTACCGGAGCAACTGCAATACCTGCTTTGAAAACTTTGTCGCCGGTAGACATGCACATAAGCGTCATGGTACCACCATAACTCCATCCCCAGATGCCAATGCGGTCTTTGTCAATGAATGTCTGCTGTCCAAGATATTTAGCTGCTTCTACCTGATCCTTGGTTTCCAGGATACCCAGTTGTTCATAGGTGCATTTGCGGAATTCCGATCCGCGTGCTCCGGTTCCACGACCATCAACACAAGCCACTACGTAGTTTTGAGTGGCAAGATAATACTCCCAGTCAACTTTCCATTTATCCAGTACCTCCTGTGAATTAGGTCCACTGTATTGTACCATTAAAACCGGATACTTTTTATTGGCATCAAAGTTAGCTGGTTTCAACATCCAACCATTTAGTTGAATGTTTTCTGAGGTTGTAAAAGTGAAGAACTCCTTCTTCGGCAGATTCAACGCCTTGAATTCAGAAGCCATTGCTGTATTGTTTTCGATGGTTCGAACAGTTGAGCCTGAGCTGGAACGGAGCGTAAATGAGTTGGGAACTTCAATGCTGGATGCGTTGTCAACAAAAAAAGTATAGGTCGAATTAAAGCTACCTGTGTGAGTTCCTTTTCCATCGGTTAGGCGGGTCTTTCTGCCTTTTCCATCCACAGCATATACATCCCGCTGAAGTGGAGAAACTTCTGCCGATTGATAATACACAACCTGCTTTTTGTCGTCGTACCCATAAACATCCGTAATATCCCATTTTCCTTTGGTAAGTTGTTTTAAAACCGTACCATTGATGTTGTACTGATAAATATGACGATAACCATCCTGCTCACTGACCCCGATAAAGGTCTGGTTATCGGAAGAGAAATGAACATAATCAATGTTCTCATAATCCACATAGTATTTATCATCCTGACGTAATACCAGTTTCGTGAGGGTTGATCTCGGATTAGCCATAAGCATTTCCAACCGGTTCTGATTCCTGTTTAATTTAAAGATAGCCAGTTGATCAATTGTATTTGTCCAGCGGATACCCGGTACGTAGAAATCCTGATCGGAGTCAGGCAACTTCATTGTCTTAATGGATTTGTAATAATCGTCATAAACACATACGCTTACTTTAGAATTATTTTCTCCTGCTTTGGGATATTTAAACTCAACAATGGAAGGGTAGAGCGATAATTTGTCTTTGTCGGATGAATTATCCTTGTATTGAATGTATGAGTATTCAGGAACCTTTGACTCATCAAACCGGACAAAGGCAAGCAATTTACTGTCGGGACTCCATTCAAAATACCGGGTTTTGGTAAATTCTTCTTCGTATACCCAGTCAGGAGTTCCGTTGATAATGTTACCAACCTGTCCATCTTTTGTAATAGGTATCTCCGTGTTGAAATCAATTTTTTTCATGAATAGGTTATTCTCCCGTGCAAAAGCTATATACCGGCTATCGGGCGAGAAAAGAGGAACTTCCTGCGATCCGTTGTCCGAAAGAGCCAGCAATTCATTATGTTTTACATCAAAGAGATAATAATCAGCCGTAAAAGTCCTGCGGTAGCGTTTCTTTACATTGGTATAAACAAGTATTCTTCCTTCATTGGGACTAAATTCGTACCCGGAGATTTGTTTGAAAGGAGAATTCTTTAACCTGTAAATGCTGAATAGCGTATCAACTGTTGCACCGGTTTTATAACTGTATTTTACGATAGCCTTATCATTCACCATTAATGTGTAATGTTCGCCATCATTCATTGACCGGGGAATATCAATCGTCTTTACTTTGAATTTGCCATCGGTAATGTCGTACAGTAAACCGGCGAATAAAGTATTTGCACATAATGTTAAAACAAAAATAAGATTGATGCGTTTCATTATAAACTATTTTATGTTATTGAACTGGATTGTTTAATAAAATGTCGTATCTTCATTCCAAATTGTAGAAATAAACAGGAACCTGACATATCTGTTATGCAAAAATAGGTCAATTAATCCTTTTTAGGGATTATCGGGCAAAAGTTTTTATTCCATTAACAAAAATACGTACAAGGTATAATCGTATTTAACTCAATAAATAAACATTCGGATGAAAAAGATGAAAGACTTATTTTCCCTGTCCACCAGGGACGAATCGTTGGGCTTATGCCTGAGCGGTGGAGGAGCATTGGGTTTTGCCCATATCGGAGTCATTCAGTGCCTTGAAGAGAATGGAATATATCCTACGCACATTGTGGGGTCAAGCATGGGTGCAATTGTTGGTGCTTTGTATTCGGCGGGTTATTCACCCACCGATATGCTGCAAATGATCAAGGAGGATAAGCTGTACAAGGTTACAAAACTGCTGACATTCAGAGCCTCATTCCTTAAATCAGGTTTGTCAACACACAATTTGTTACAGTCACTAATTAAAGAATTGATTCCTCATAACAGCTTTGAAAAGCTAAAAAAGAAATTATACATTTGCATCGTAAATCTTACCAGCGGGGAATGGGAAATCATTGATTCAGGAAATGAACTTGATAAATGGATATCGGCCTCTTCGAGTATACCGGGAGTATTTGAAACTATAAAAGAGGGGGAGATCCATTATGTGGATGGCGGACTGCTGAATAATATGCCTGCACAGGGTATAACAGACGTATGCAAAAATATAATTGGTGTAGATGTTATACCACATAAAGTACCTGCCGAATTAAGCAAACCGATTGATACGCTTGCATATGCCATACGTGCCATGCAACATCAAAACTCCAGGGAAGGCCGTGATTTATGCAAGTTTCTCATTGAACCAAAAGCCATTGAAGCATATCATGAGTTTAATTTTGATGCCTATGAAGTCATTTATCAATATGGATATAATGAAGCCACCAGATTCATTGAAGACAACCCTGAGATATTGAAGCTGGCCACAGTCGGTTCGTTGCTGTAAGTAATTCGTCAATTCATAATTCATAATTCATAATTCATAATTCATAATTAACTATGAATTATAAATTATGAATTATGAATTATGAATTGTTTTCCTATTCAGCCTTCGGTAATTTAATGGTGAACGTAGTGGTTTCGTCGACAATGGTTGTAAATGAAATTGTACCGCCCGATAGTTCAATGATATTCTTGGCAATAGCAAGCCCAAGTCCCATACCGGTTGATTTGGTGGTAAAATTTGGAACAAACAGTTTGTCCTGAATATCGCTCTTTATTCCAACACCGTTATCTTTGATATCTATTTCAATCTCTGCATTGTTGTTTTGAAGGGATATCAGTATCTCGCCGGTTCTTTCTTCAGGAATGGATTGAATCGCATTCTTCATCAGGTTATTAAAAACCTGTACCAATTGTTCAGGGTCGGCATAAACAAATACATCTTTTTCTTTTCCTTTATATTCAATCTGAATATGCTCAAAGTTGTTCATGAATAATTGGGCCACTGAGAATAACCTGGCAGCAATATCTACTTTCTCAAAACTGGCTTCAGGCATACGTGCAAAGTTTGAAAATGTCCCTGCAATCCTTGAAAGGTTATCAATTTGTTCCACCAGCATAGTGGTCGATTTTTCAAAGTAATCATCAAAACGCTCATCGTTCATTTGCTTTGTCCTGCGTAACTGCTGAATACTCAGTTTCATTGGGGTAAGCGGGTTGTTTATTTCATGTGCAACCTGACGTGCCATTGATTTCCATGCAGATTCACGTTCCGATTTAGCCAATAACTTTGCACTCTGTTCCAGCTCATCAATTGTCCGGTTATATTGTATAACCAATTGGCCTATTTCATCATTCTGGGTATAATCTATCTTTTCATTTCTACTTCCTAAACGCATTTCTTTCAATTTGTTTTCCAGCATAATGAGCGGTGCCGACAATTGATTCCCTATAAATATGCTGATAAGTATGGCAAGAAATATTATTATCAGGTAAATCTGGATAATAACAGCCAGAAAACTCTCAATTTCACTCCGTATTTCATCCTGACTGAAGAACTGAGGAATAGCAATATATCCGATCTGCATGAAATCTCCATTATTAAAATCCGTATAACCGGTTAAATACTTCAACTGCCCGATATGTTCATATTGGTTCATGTTGGTATTTGCTGCAAAGAAAGGGGTGGGGGCGATTCTATTACTTATCAGGTTTTTATAAAAGATAATGGGTTGCGAACTTCCAACCAAAACGCCACTGTTATTATATACATGTATGTCGGTATGGTAGATGTACGACAGGTCCTGCAAGTCAAGATTCAAGGCTTGTGAATTTACGGCATTCAGATCCTGATTCCAGTAATACCGGTCTTGTAATGCTTTTTGCACGTAGCTTTTTTTGTTCTCAAGGTTTGCAATCTGTTCTTCCTGGTATTTCTGTTGAATGAAATTTATTGAGACAAAAAATGTTCCTACAAAGCTGATAACTAAAAGTGTTATGAATGTGTACTGGAATTTTGATGTCAACCCAAGCCTGAATTTTTCTTTCCGGGTACTGAGTAAGAAACCCCAAACAAAAAGACTGCTTATCGTAAATACAGCCAGAAAGAAATAAACAAAATAAAGAAAGTATGCCATCCTGCGATGTATCTGTAGTTCCGTGATAACAATGCGGGTATTCGCATTCGGGGAATACACATACTGTTTATGACCAATGCTTCTGAACGAATAATAATTTGTCGTGTCTTTTAGAATCCAGCTTATATCCTGTGGGTAATCTATCTTACCCGAAGAATATACGAGCTTTTTATTTTCGTACTTGGCAACGGCAATATTCAGGTGAGTTTGTATATCCGGTGCCGAAGCTATCAGTAGATTCGGAAAGCTATAGCTTTTAAAGTTTCGACGGGGATAAAACTCCATAAAGAAAAACAATGAATCGGAAGGTATATAATCAGACTGGAATACACCTATATACGTGATGTTGTTTTCGTTGGCCGGGATGCTGTAAAAATGAGTGCCCTTTAGTCTGGAGCCACCATTTGTAATGTATTGAATGTATTCTTTATACAAACCTGTATGAATAGAAGTAACATTAAGCCGGATGTCATATTTATTCCAGAAACCCCGCAAATAGGTTTTATCCAGATAATCATTTGCAGCCGATAATGTATCATGCCTTGCTACTAACTTGTCCAGCTTACGGTCATTTATGATACGGGTATCCAATTCCTCAAGTAAAATGTCAGCCATGCGGTCATTCTCTGAATTGCCGTTTGCAGATATGTTTTGAGCAAGTACCTTGTACTTTTCAAATCGTTTGGTCTTGTTTATGGTGAATGAACTCCATACTATAAACAACGTAAAAAACAGTACCCAACATGCCACAAAACCATAAATATTCCTGTATTTGGGAAATAAATAGGGTAAATAAAACGACGAGCTGAGCACTATAAATGAAACACTGATTCTGATTGAATCTTCCGGAAATACCTGTTTGCTGAGGAAATACATCAATACTGCACAACAGATTTCAATCAGGAATGTGAATCTTAACATCAGGTTCTTCTTGAACCAAACATGTGTCTTGAAAAACAACAATGCCAATCCCAATCCCCACACTACCATCAGAAAATGGATCCAGATGCTCACAACGGAAAAATCTTTAAATTGAAGGATGTCTATCTGAATGCTCGAATTGTAAATCAGGCTTCTCAGCAAATAGTAAACCAGTACAAAATACAGGATATAAACCATTAGCAACAAGACCCGGCTTGTCATTGTTTTGTATTTATCGGTATCGGTATAAATATAAAATAAATAGATGGTGGAAATCAGATAACCGGTAAGAACTGTAAGATGACTGATGGATGCCAGAAATGCATTGGAAGCATACTGGTAAGGTGTAAACAGGTTACTCCAAAAAAGCAATGAAGGAATATTAAAATACAGACAAAGTCCGATAAGAATTCCTGCGCTCCCTGCAAACAGGGTGAAAGTTGTCAGGGTAATCGTTTTTTTATGAATGAATACAGGAATACGGGCATACAGAATAAAGAAAATCAGAAATGCCAGTGAATATGCAATTAAGCCAATAATGGCCAATGTTTCATTAAAAACAGGTATTTTTGATTCTGCTAATGTGAATAAATAGTTTCCATGCGAACAAAAAACTGCCAGTTTATCCTTTTCACTCCCTTTAATGATCTGAATATGTTTATCTATGTTGAATCCTTTGGCAAAACTATTGTTTAATTCCTTATTTTCATAGGGATAATTGTTTTTTATGGTAATCAATGCCAGTATTTTCCTGCTTTCAAATGTGAGTAAACGGCTGACACAATAGGCATTTGGCAATTGAATAAAATGCCAGTCGGTCGAATCAGGCAATGCAATACTGCTTATGTCCAGTTGGTTGTCCGACCAGAAAACCATTTCGTTTTTTTCGAATACATAATAGGAAATATCGTTATTTGCAAAAGGATAATGACTCAGTGAATCGGTAGATGTGTGAATGATGATATCATTCATTTCTTTGATTGTCTGGGCTGCCAGTTTTTCTTTTAGTAAAAGCTCTTTTTGAAATTCACCAATTGGAATGGTGTGTTTTGGGGAAATATGATAATAATAGCCACATACTAATCCGGTCGCAATGGTTACAATTAGGGCGAGGATTAAATAACTGGATTTAAACGAATCGAAAATTGAAATATCCGTTTTGTTTGTATTTTTCATTTTAAACTTGTATTTAAGTAATTCATAATTCATAATTCATAATTAACAATTATGAATTATGAATTATTCATGATGATATGGTTCACCTTTTAAAATGGTCATGGCGCGATAGAGCTGTTCCACAAAGATTAAGCGGATCATTTGATGCGAAAATGTCATGGCCGAAAGCGAAATCTTATTATTGGCACGTTGGTATACCCGTTCAGAAAATCCATATGGCCCACCTACTACAAAAATCATGCGCTTATGTGTTGCCATCAGTTTTTTTGAAATATACTCAGAAAATGCAACAGAGGTAAACTGTTTTCCTTTTTCGTCCAACAATACCACTTTATCAGTAGGTTCAATCTGTTTCAGGATTAAATCTGCCTCTTTTTCCTGTTGTTCGATGATGGATAAGCTTTTCGTGTTTTTTAATTCAGGGATCACTATCAGCTCAAATGGAATGTAAAATTTTAACCGGTTTTGATATTCTTCCTGAAGGGTGATCAAATTTGAATTTGTTGTCTTGCCTACTGTTAATAATATTATTTTCATTGTTTTTTCACGTTGACTGGTAAATCGGGTATGAAGTTGAAGGATTAAATTGTTAAGTAATAATATTATACAACACAACCCTGCAATAACCTCAATCTTTTTTCACCATGATGGTATTAATTTTGTAAGAAAAAATATGCCGGATAATGGTTGCAATAAATAAATTAAGTACTTTTGTACAAAGAATCCATAACCATCTGCAAATATGGCATTTTTTGACGAGAAATCATTTCTTTAAAAAATGTTTTTTACATAAAATCATATCTATCATGAAAACAATCAAATTATTTCTGCTCTGTGCATGTCTTTTTTGTGTAGTCCCTCTGATGGAAGCTCAATCGGTTGAGGTGCCTTCTGAAATTATTAATGCACTAAATAGTGGCGATGCAAGTCAGCTATCAAATTATTTAAATTCAAATGTTGAACTGGTTATTGAAAACAAGAACGATGTTTTCAGAAAGGCTCAGGCAACTGAAATATTAGCTGATTTTTTCAGGAAAAACAGGGTTTCCGGTTTTCAATTGTTGCATAAAGGCAACAAAGATGCTGCCAGTTTTGTAATAGGAACGCTAAAAACTTCGTCAGGTAGTTTCAGGTTATATGTCTTAACACGAAAAAATGAAATACAACAACTCAGAATTGAACCTTCCAATGACTAATGATTTCAAACAATTAATCTCACTCTGGTTTGCCGAAGATATCGGTGATGGCGACCACACAACTCTCTCTTGTATTCCAGCCTCAGCGATGGGGAAATCTCAGCTTATCATAAAAGAAAATGGTGTACTTGCCGGTGTGGAAGTGGCACGCGAAATATTCAATGCTTTTGACCCTGAGCTTAAAATGACTGTATATATTCACGATGGTGCTGAAGTAAAGGTCGGGGATATTGCATTTGATGTACAAGGAAAAGTACAGTCACTGCTTCAGACAGAGCGTTTGATGTTAAACATTATGCAGCGAATGAGCGGAGTTGCTACTCGTACCCGCGAATATGTCAAAGAACTTGAAGGTACTAAAACCCGGGTATTGGATACACGCAAAACCACTCCGGGGCTTCGTCTGTTAGAGAAAGAAGCTGTAAAAATAGGTGGTGGTGTCAATCATCGTATCGGATTGTACGACATGATTCTGCTTAAGGATAATCATGTTGATTTTGCCGGCGGTATTGAAAATGCTATCGAACGGACTAAGGCATACCTCAAAGAAAAGAATAAACCCCTTAAAATAGAGATTGAAGTCCGTAATTTTGACGAACTGGCAAAGGTAATAGCTGTTGGTGGTGTCGACCGTATCATGCTCGATAACTTTACCCCTGAAAATACACGCAAAGCTGTGGATATCATTGCCGGAAAATATGAAACCGAATCATCCGGTGGAATTACTTTCAGCACCCTGAAGGATTATGCCAACTGTGGCGTCGATTATATTTCAGTCGGTGCATTGACACATTCCGTCAAGAGCCTTGATATGAGTTTTAAAGCGGTATAAAAAACCATCCCATTAAAAAAAGCGGCTGATTCAAATTATTGAATCAGCCTCTTTTTCATAAGCCCATAATGCAACTTTCCGGGTTATACACTATCGAATCCGTATGTGCTTAAAGTTCAAATATTTAAATATGAGGTGCGAAACGATAAACCTTGTATTTACCAAACAAACACGGAACACGGAACACTATCACCTCTCCATCACTCAGTCTATGTTATCCCTTAGTTATCCCTTAGATATCCCATAGATATCCCACCTATATCCCATATCATTAAAAGGGTGGGTTATCGGTGGAATATGGATAGGATATGGATATGTTACAAGTAGGAAAAGGAAAATATGATGAAAGAGATGTGATGGAAACAACTGTTTATAGGGACGAATGCCAGTACTTTAAAATAAAAATCCGCTATAAATCTAATTTATAGCGGATTAATTATTTGAAACGTGATCCGGAAGGGATTCGAACCCTTGACCTTCGCCTTAGAAGGGCGTTGCTCTATCCAGCTGAGCTACCAGACCAAACTAAATCTACAAGTAATAATTCACAAAATGATCGTAGTATCCAACCTGAATTATTAAAATTGAGCTGCAAAAGTAGTTCATTTTTTGGAAAGATACAACAGTATCGGGTAAAAAAGGGGAAAGACACTGATTATTTGGGGAAAAAATGCTAATTTTGCAAATTGAAAAATAAGATTAATTAAACATTACTCATAACGATGAAGGTATTAAAATTCGGCGGAACATCCGTAGGTTCAGTCAATGGCATATTGAGTGTAAAAAAAATTGTTGAAGCTCAGGATGAGCCTGTTATTGTTGTGGTTTCAGCTCTTTCAGGTATTACAGATCAGCTTTACAACATTGCTAATCTGGCTTGTGATGGTAATAACTCGTATATTGAAGAATATGACCGTATCTTCCTACGTCATGTGGAAATGATTGAAGGTGTGGTCCCTGAAGAAAAGAAGGAAGCTATTAAGGATCAGGTTCGTTTGCTGTTTAATGATATCTCCAATATCTTCCGGGGAGTATTCTTAATAAAAGATATTTCTACAAAAATCATCGATACCATTGTCAGTTATGGTGAATCCATATCCTCAATTATTGTAACGGCAGCCATAACAGATGCCGTACATTTCGACTCCAAAACATTTATTAAGACTGAAAATCAATTCGACAAACATATCGTTGATTTTGAAAAGACAAATGCTTTGATTCGTGATACTTTTGAAAATGCACCAAGTATTTCTGTTTGTGGCGGTTTTATATCCACTGATGCAACAACTAATTTTATAACGAATTTAGGACGTGGTGGATCCGATTATACAGCTGCTATACTGGCTGCAGCCCTTCATGCCTCTATCCTTGAAATATGGAGTGATGTTGATGGCTTTATGACAGCCGATCCGCGCATTATCAACAATGCGTATGTCATTGATAAACTAAGCTTTATTGAAGCAATGGAGCTTTGCAACTTTGGTGCTAAGGTGATATACCCACCTACAATATTCCCTGTATTCCATCAGAATATCCCTGTAAAAATTAAAAATACATTTAACCCTGAAGCTGAAGGAACGTACATTTCCCGTGAGAAAACAGGTGAAGCAGGTAAAGCCATTAAAGGTATTTCATCGATTAACGATACTTCACTGATTACCGTTCAGGGACTTGGTATGGTTGGAGTGATCGGTGTAAATTACCGGATATTCAGGGTGCTGGCTAAAAGCGGGATCAGTGTTTTTATGGTATCGCAGGCTTCTTCAGAAAATACAACATCTATTGGAGTTCGTAATGCCGATAGTGCGACAGCCGTAGAGGTTTTGCGCAAAGAGTTTGCTTATGAAATCGGGCAGGGTGAGATAAATGAGATATTCTCGGAAGATGATCTGGCAACTGTAGCTATTGTAGGCGACAACATGAAACGTACGCCCGGTATTGCCGGAAAACTATTCGGAACACTTGGACGTAACGGGATAAATGTGGTGGCATGTGCCCAGGGTGCCTCAGAAACCAATATTTCGTTTGTAACTGACCGCAAATCACTTCGTAAAGCGTTAAACGTTATTCATGACTCTTTTTTCCTGTCAGAATACCAGGTTCTCAATATCTTTGTTGCCGGTATTGGCACAGTAGGGGGAAGCCTGTTGAATCAAATCAAAAAGCAACAACAATTGCTCATGTCCCAAAACGGACTTAAACTAAATGTTGTTGGAATAGCATCCAGTAAAAAAATGTTGTTTTCGCGCGATGGGATTAATCTGGATAACTATGCTGAAGAGTTGAAAAATAATGGTGTTGATGCTTCTCCGGAGCTTATCTGCAAAGAAATACTGAACATGAATATATTTAATTCGGTATTTGTGGATTGCACGGCGAATACGCAGATATCTGATTTGTATCATACACTCCTGCAAAGTAACATATCTGTTGTAGCTGCTAATAAGATTGCAGCTTCATCGTCCTACGATAATTATGTAAACCTGAAAGATACTGCCCGCAGACGGGGAGTTAAATTCTTATTCGAAACGAATGTGGGTGCAGGGCTACCAATTATCAATACCATGAATAACCTGATAAACAGTGGAGACCATATTCAGAAAATGGAAGCTGTACTTTCAGGTACTCTCAATTTTATATTCAACACTATAAGTGAGGAAATACCATTAAGCAAAGCTATTTTAATGGCTAAGGAAGCACGCTTTGCTGAGCCTGATCCCCGTATTGATCTAAGTGGGAAAGATGTGATTCGCAAGCTGGTTATCCTTGCACGTGAAGCAGGATATAAAGTGGAACAAAGTGATGTTATCAAGAAATTATTTATTCCCGATAAGTTCTTTGCCGGGAGCCTGGATGATTTCTGGAAGACAGTACCTGAACTGGATGCTGAGTTTGAACAGAAACGTAAGAAACTGGCTGCACAAGGTAAGCGCTGGAGATTTGTAGCAACCATGGAGAATGGAAAATGCGAAGTAGGCCTGCACGAAGTGGATAGTTCACATCCTTTTTACGACTTACAGGGAAGCAATAATATCATATTGATTACTACGGAACGCTACAATGAATACCCAATGATGATTAAAGGGTATGGGGCAGGAGCAGGAGTCACTGCAGCCGGTGTATTCTCTGATATCATGAGCATTGCCAATATACGATAACAATTACATGAACAAATTACACCAAAGAGTTATTCTGCTGTTTTTTTGCCTGTTACTGCTATCCTGCAAGCATCAATCACCTCAGATCCCTTCAAATAAAGGGAATGTTGCTGATAAAAATGCTATCTCTTTGCTTACCATCAATCAGAATCTAGCTATAAAGGAAGATGGTTTAATTAAGAAGTTTGCCCTTCAACATGATAAGGCATTCAAAAGAAGCGAAATCGGGTTCTGGTATAAGATGGATCAAGTGGGTAACGGAACAAAAATAAAAGATTCAGTAATCTGTAAGATTTCGTGCAAATTGATGTCATTGCAGGGAAAAGTACTTAAGGTGAACGAGCAACAAATAGTCATTGGTAAAAAACAAGTGGTAACCGGCCTGGAAGAAGGCCTTAAATTAATGAATATAGGGGGAAGTGCAACGATTATTGTCCCCTGGTACCTGGCGTATGGGATGAAAGGAGACAGTCCGTTGATACCTCCGTATACTTCCATTGTTTATCAGATCAAAGTATACAATTAATTTTTTGAAATTTAGTCTATTATTGCTTTTTCCATAAAATAATCAAGTACAAATCTTATAACTTTATTTATTTTCTTAACTTTTAATTGTCATTATTTAATCGGATATTTGTATAAAAATAAACTGCTGATATGAAACGAATTTCTTATCTTTTTTTTCTGATATTTCTGGTATCTCTTTTTGCCTCATCATGTAGCAACACTAAGACTTACGCCCAATTGCTGAATGATGAAAAGTCCTTAATTGATGGATATATTAAACGAAATAATATTCTGGTTGTAACTACCTTCCCTACAGATACTCCCTGGGTGAAAGACGGAAGGGAAATATATGCATTGACTTCATCCGGGTTGTATTTTCACATGATCAACCCAGGAGACTTAACCAGTACAGATACGCTGGAGCTTAAAAATACAGTTGTACCCCGTTTTAAAGAATATACGCTGGGAATTGTTTCCGATACCATTAGCAATTGGTCAACAATTGATTACCCTTATCCTTCCGATTTTACTTATGGAGATCTTACCCAGTCATGTAAAGCTTTCCAGGAAGCTGCTTTTTACATGAAAAGGAATAACTCGGAAGGCAAACTTATTGTCCCTTCTAAAATTGGATTCAATGCCGATATGATGAGTGTCACTCCAAAAGGATATATTCTTAAAATTCAAATTCAAAAATAGGAAACAAGTAAATTCTAATAGTTAATTTGTTTCAACTAGTATAATTTGTTTTCAGCTTAACCACTTCCCAATTATGACACTTATCAAATCGATTTCAGGTATACGCGGCACTATGGGCGGACCTGTTGGTGATGGATTGAATCCATTGGACATTGTGCGTTTTACAGCAGCCTATGCTACTCAGATTAAAAAGAATAAAACCGGTTCCATTAAAATTGTTGTTGGTCGTGATGCCCGCATTTCAGGTGAAATGGTTAACCAGTTAGTAATTGGAACCTTGTTGGGCATGGGCTTCGATGTAGTGAATATTGGACTGGCAACTACTCCAACAACCGAATTAGCTGTTACAATGGAAAAGGCAGCCGGTGGAATTATCCTAACAGCAAGCCACAATCCGAAACAATGGAATGCATTGAAGCTGTTGAATGAAAAAGGTGAGTTCTTTAATGCACTTGAAGGCGAAAGTGTTTTAAAAGTTGCTGCTGAAGATAGCTTTATATTCTCGCAAGTAGATGAAATAGGAAAGCTAACCGAAGATTTTTCATATACACAAAAACATATTGATAGTGTTCTATCCCTCGAATTGGTGGATGTAGAGGCTATTAAAGCCGCTGATTTCAAGGTAGCCATTGATTGCGTGAACTCTGTGGGAGGAATCGTTATACCGGCTTTATTGAAGGCCTTAGGTGTTACCAGGGTTGAAAAACTATACTGCGAACCTAACGGTCAATTTCCACATAACCCCGAACCACTTCCTGAGCATTTGACAGAAATATCCTCTGTTATGACTAAGGTTAAAGCAGATGTTGGATTTGTTGTTGACCCTGATGTAGACAGACTGGCCATTATTTGTGATGATGGTAGTATGTTTGGCGAAGAATATACCCTGGTTTCCATATCCGATTATGTACTTCAGCATACTCCCGGAAATACTGTATCAAACTTAAGTTCTACCCGTGCATTACGCGATGTAACAAATAAATATGGCTGTACCTATACAGCAGCAGCAGTTGGTGAAGTAAATGTCGTAGCAGCCATGAAAGCAACCCATGCAATCATTGGAGGAGAAGGCAATGGGGGAGTGATCTATCCTGCCAGCCATTATGGACGGGATGCTTTGGTGGGAATTGCGTTATTCCTTACTCATCTGGCTAAATCTAAACTTTCGGTATCGGCATTACGCAAAACATATCCTGAATATTATATCTCAAAAAATAAAATACAATTAACTCCGGCCATCAATGTGGATGATGTGTTGAAAGTGATCAAAGAATCTTACAAGCAGTATGAAGTAAATGATATTGATGGAGTGAAAATTGATTTCCCTACCGGTTGGGTTCATTTACGTAAATCGAATACTGAACCGATTATACGTATCTATTCTGAAGCAAAAACACCTGAACAGGCTGAAGGTTTTGCAAGTGCGATCATTGACGAAATAAAACGAATCGCAAAGATCTGACTTGAATAGTACGCAATAAAAAAAAACAGGACTTATTCCAAATGGAATAAGTCCTGTTTTTTTAGTGTTATGTGTTCAATAATTTATTTCTGTTTGACAGCCGCCGGCTTAATGGCTGGAGTTATTGAATTAGGTACTGGAGAAGTTGGCGTTGTGGCTGATTTAGGAGCTGCTGTGACTATTGGAACAGGAGTCGTGGTAACTTGTGTCGGTGTTGAAGTATTTGCGCTCTCATTCAACGGGAAGATGCCCTGAGGGTTCTTAATCATATAGCGTGTCATGGTTTCGTTTGATTCAAAGCCAATTCCGGTGATGATACGAGTTGCCTGGGTGATTTTTATTAAGGTGTCAGAATAGAACTTTTGTTGCCGTTGGTTCCAGAATAGCTTTTCTGTTTCGAAAAGTTCCCCCTGAAGGTTCATGGCTCTTACTTTACCACGTAGTTCCCAGAGTTGTTCATTTTCATTGAACCTGGCATATTTACTAGTGATATTGGCATCCACTTTCAAATTAGCATCAAATTTCTCAAAGTAAATACCCTCTGGAAATTCCTGGTAAGGCTGACTGGCTTTATCAAATATGTCCCAGCGTGAAGCAGAGATCCTGTACCTGGTTATCCCTGAATCCGAGATAATGGTGGTGATTTCAGTGGCATGAAGCTTTGGTAATTTGGTACGGTCAACTACTGCCTTGATTTTATCAGGCTTATTGTTGTTACACGAAATTATCAGAAATAAAAAGAAGAAGCTGAAAAATAACGCTTTGCTGATATCCAGTGCTTTTAATCGTAAAGTAGGTTTGTTTTGCAATCTCATTTCAATCATTGACTATAATTTGAGTGCAGCTCTGATTAAAGTTTACGTTTAAAGAACCAATGTTCATTAAATACGATACCAAGGGTTAGTTTTAAATAATCTTCCTGAAGCACTTCAGTAGACCCGATTTTGCCATATTCAACCGATAAATTAAGCATTGAAATCGAATTGGAAGCTTTGTTGTACAAAGGTAATCCGATACCACCGGTTATGGTGTAGTTCTTTGGTTGGGTTGCTCCATTCACGTTATAGTAAGAATCGCTGATATTAAATCCTGCACGGTACCTGATTCTGTCAGAGAATTTACGCCCCCTTGGATTTGGTTGGTATTCTATGCCAACAGCTAATTTAGAACGATTGGTTAAACTGTCTGTTTTTCCATAGAATTGAGCATTTTTCCAATCCTGCAGGCTGTAATCTACCCCGATTGATATTTTTTTATCAAAGGTATAGTTGAATCCGATGCCATACATGCTTGGTATTTCAAATCCGTAAGCTGTATAACCAGGATGTTTCGAATCAATTGTATCGTTTAATACACCGGTGGTTATTTGAGAAAAACCGCCGTTTAGTTTAATCTTCGGTTCATAGATTAATCCCAGTGTTACATCGTGTTTTTCAGAAAATGTATTAAAGTATTGAGCACCGAACCTGAATCTGAAATTATTTGCCTTAATATAACTAGCTTGGGTTGTGGATGTATATCCTGACGTAGTACTGAAAGTTAAATCCCTGAAATTTGTTATGGATCCGTACATGTAATACGCATTTATTCCGAGCGACAGATGATTAAACAGTCTTGCCGAAAGTCCCATGTATACCTGGCTAAACCCACCGGTACCCAAAAAACTCTTTGTAAATGGAATTGTGTCCAGTTTTTGAGTATTGGTCTTTAAATACGAAGTGTCATTTGAATAAAAATCATATCCGGCAAATGAATAAGGTAATAAACCTGCACTAAATCCCACATGTTTTGATAATGGGAATTGCATGGTTATATATTCCAGGTTGGCATTAAAGGTTGATCTTTTACCGGATTGGTCCGTAAAACGGGACATTAAGGCCGAACTTCCTATGTCAAACATAAAAGTCATGCTGTCAACCGCACTGTATGAAGCAGGATTTACCGTATTTATACTGGTGTTCGAACGTGAACCAATGGAAACTCCACCAAGCGCTCTTTGTTCACCATTGTTTGTGTCACTGATATCTCCGTACCCGAATCGGGTATAGGGAGAATTTGTATTGTTTTGACCGTTAGTGAACTGAGCGAAAATAATTGACGCAAGTACGAGAAGTAAAAGCTTATTTTTGTACATTGTATAGGAGGATGCGGTTGAGGCCGATTAACACTAAATTTCGTTCTGCAAAGATGGCATTTTTTAGCTTGTTATCAAAGTAAAAAGTGCTACCACCTGTTAAAAAAGTTGAAAGTTGTGGATATTTAATTTTTAGAGCATCAATATAACCATCTATCTCGAAAACAATACCATAAACTGCTCCCGAAATAAGGGCGGTTTCTGTGGTATTACCCAACAACGGACTTTCAATTTTAGGTTCTACTATCGGCAATTTTTGGGTGAATTCATGAAGTGAACGTAACCTCATGGTTAAACCCGGGGCGATATTCCCCCCTACATACGTATGGGTTGAGTCAATAAAATCATAGGTGATGGCAGTTCCGGCATCAATGACCAGAAGATCCTGGTCTGGTTTCAGGTACGATGCTCCAATTATAGCGGCTAACCTGTCCTTTCCTAAGGTTTCAGGCGTTGAATAGCTATTCTTAATTGGTATGTGCGTTTCGTGTGATAACTCTGTCAAAAATTGAATCCTGTTCTTTAAATCATCTTTAAGTTCTATGTTATCAGAAACTACGCTTGAAATAATACAGGATTTTACAGGAAACTTTGAAAGCAAAGTGGATACTTCTTTTTTCCCGAAATCAACAAAACTAAAGCTTTCTATCAAACTGTTCTGGTTGAATACCCCAACTTTCGTACTCGAATTTCCCTGATCAATGCATAGATTCATATGAAATAGTTGATAAAGTTATAGTTGTAACGAAATTACGTTCAAACAAGGATCTACAATATCATTTTTTCAATCGGAACAACAAGTATTCCTTCTGCTCCAAGGGCTTTTAATTTGCCAATAATATCCCAAAACCTTTTTTCATCAATAACCGCGTGCAACGAATTCCAGCCTTCCTTGGCTAACGGCATGATGGTTGGACTTTTTATTCCGGGCAGTACTTCAATGATCTTTTCTATGTTTTCAGTAGGTACATTCATCAGTACATACTTTTTATCTTCGGCCATCTTAACAGCATCGAACCTGAAAAGAAGCTCATCTAAAATAGTTTGTTTCTCGGCTGTCAACTTTGGATTTGAAATTAACAATGCTTCCGATGTCATTAAAACCTCAACTTCTTTCAAATGATTTGTTATCAGGGTGCTTCCTGAGCTGACAATATCGAAAATACCATCAGACAGTCCAATGCTGGGTGCAATTTCTACTGATCCTGTGATTACATGTATATCTGCCTTTACATTCTTTTCTTTCAGGAAATCATTCAGAATCTCAGGATAAGAAGTGGCAATAACTTTCCCTTCAAACCATGAAATGTCGGTATAGGTGTTTTCTTTTGGTATAGCCAGCGAAAGCCTGCATTTGCTAAAACCCAGTCTTTTGGTCAGAACTACATTCTTTTTCTTTTCAGCATATTCATTTTCACCTACTATGCCTATATCTGCCACGCCGTCAGCAACCGATTGCGGAATGTCATCATCACGCAGGAATAAGACTTCCAATGGGAAATTCCGTGCTGGTAGCAATAAAAGTCGTTTCCCTGATTCAAGTTTTATCCCCGATTCAGTCAACAATAACATTGTATCTTCATTCAATCTCCCTTTCGCCTGTACTGCAATTCGTAACATAATCTTTTTTGTTTATTATTTAGCGGCAAAGGTACAAAAAATGCCGGAATTAGGAATAAAAAAAGTCCGTTATCGAAATAACGGACCTAAATGCCTGCAAGAATTTCTTTTGCGTTAGCTTTTTACTTTACTTTAGTTGTGTCAACTTTAGTTGAATCAACAACTGTTTTAGTTGAGTCAACTGTAACAACGGTAGAATCAACTTTAGTAGTTTCTTCAGCTTTTTTAGGAGTACAAGATGCGAAAGCCATAGCTACCACAAAAAATAAAATTACTTTTTTCATTTCTTTTAAACTTTTAAAATTTAACATGTTTGTTTTGCAATTCAAAATCGATGCAAAGTTACATCATTTTTTTATTCCACATTAATAAATATCACTTTTTTTTAAAATATTTTTTGGTTTGGCCTGTATTTAAGACATTTTGTGTATAATTGATAATAAAAATGCTTTTTTGATACAAATCTGCCTTTTAAGCAAAAAAAAGTCCGTCAGATAAATCCAACAGACTTTTTGCTACGTAATAAATTACGTTAGCTTAATTACTTAACAACTGCAGTAGTGTCAGTTGAAGTTGTAACAACAGCAGAATCAGTAGCTACGGTATCAACAGCAACAACAGTAGAATCAGCTTTAGGAGCTTCTTCAGCTTTTTTAGGTGCACAAGATGCGAAAGCCAAAGCTAATACGCAAAACAAAAATACTTTTTTCATTACTTTAAACCTTTAAAAATTTAACATGTTAATTTTGTTATTCAAAATCGCTGCAAAGATACGGCATTTATTTATTATAGATTAATTATAAAGCTCTTTTTTTAAAATAATATTCATTTTTCTCAATTTAAATTGTATAATGCTGTGTATCAATGTGCATTTATATTAGTTTTTTGTTGAATATAAGTAGCGTTTTATACTTTTCTTTGGTGTTTTTTCAAATTCGTGTGGATAAAGTTCTATTTTGGACACGTTTTCATACGTTGCAACCATAGAATTGAGCAGTTTTCGATTCTCTTCCATCAAATTCTCCAACTGATTTTGGTCAATATGTTCCAAATCCAGGGCATCATAATCAGGATAAACCAATGCAATCAGTCTTTTGTTGCTCTCAATAACCAGGCTTTCCATTACAAATGGCATATTATTCAGCTTGGCTTCTATTTCTTCCGGATAGATATTTTGTCCGCTGGCACTTAAAATCATGGTTTTATTCCGCCCACGGATGTACACATTCCCTTCTGCATCTATTTTTCCTAAGTCTCCGGTATGCAGCCAGCCTTCCGTATCGAGTATTTGAGCGGTTGCTTCCGGGTTCTTATAATAACCAGTCATTACGTTTTCACCCCGAACGCAGATTTCACCTACTCCGTTGACGGGATTGGGCTGTATGATTTTTGCTTCCATGATATCCAGTAGTTTTCCCGACGACTTAGGTATGAAATCATTGGCGTGGGAGTAACTCACCAGCGGAGCACATTCGGTCATGCCGTAACCCACTGTAAAGGGAAATTTTATTTTATTGAAAAATTCCTCTACCTCAGCGTTTAATGGAGCTCCACCAACTACAATCTCCGAAAATTCTCCTCCAAATGCATCAATCAGCTTTTTACGAATCTGAGCCAGAACTGGCTGATCCAGGAACGGAATACTCAACACCCATCGCATTGAAGGTCTTGCAAGCAACGGTTGAATTTGTTTTTTGTATATTTTCTCAATGATTAAAGGCACACAGAAAATCACATTGGGCCGTATTTCAGCGAATGCTTTTAATAAAATCTTAGGCGATGGTGTTTTCCCGATAAAATGAATGTGGCATCCGGCACAGGTAGAAGCGAGGAATTCGAATGCGCAACCGTATGCATGTGCCAGAGGGAGGAATGAAATGATGCGGAATTCCGGTGCTATCAACCTGGTACGTAGGCCGAAGGTAATATTTCCTGCCAGTGCGTTCCCGGAAGTCATTACCCCTTTGCTGAAACCTGTAGTACCCGACGTGTAGTTGATGGATACTATTTCTGAATTGGGTTTGTCGATATACCTCACGCAATCGCGATGGAAGCCATATGCATATTTTTCATTGAATAGCTTCCGGATATGGTCGGGATGAATTAATTTCAGGTCTATGATAGATTCAGTCGATTCTACAGCTTTATCGTCAATGTTTTCCGTTTTATTTTTTTTCTCTTTGCTTAAATCGGCTATACAATTGAAGCTGCTCAATGAAAAAACGGCTTTTACAGAGGTTAGCTTCTCTTCTTCCAGGTTCTCCCAAACGGCATCTCCTACAAATAACAGCTTTGACTCAGAATGATTGGCTATATGATGTACATCGTTCGGATTAAAATCCTGCAAAATGGGAACTATGATTGCTCCATAGGTCACAGTAGCCAGGTAGGTGATTGCCCAATTGGCATTATTGCGGCCTATAAGTGCAATCGTATCGTTTTTTTGTATCCCGCATTGTTCGAATAGCAGGTGCAATTCAGCAATTTTCAGGGCAATTTCCCCATAAGTCAACGTTACATTCTCTCCGTAATTGCTAAATCCGGGCAAATCCCAGTTTCTGCGAAATCCATCTTCAAATAGCCGGATAAAGTTTTCCTGAATCATTTTATAGTGTGCTTTTTATAGTGTTAATTTTAAAGACACTACAAAAATAATGATTTTTTGCACACATTAGGGTTTAAGAATCTTTAAATGTCGTTTTAAATTGATGAATTAAGTGCTTAGAGCATGTCCGATCAGTCTTGAGAACTAAACTCAGTAACGCTCATGACGCGGATATCCAAACGTGGATTAAAAAGGATAAGAAAATATAAACCGGCACAATTTTCTAAATAGTCGGTAGGTTGAAAAGGCGTTTTTTCAACTGTTTTATTCCGTCAAGACGAAATGTGTCAACTGCGTACAGATTTTAATCCAAATGACAGTGAGTTATGAATCTTGATTTTGCTGAATTTATTTGAGTATGCGGACGAATAGAATACCTGGTATTTCAATCCCTTCTTGTTCACCATCATAGTATCATGATGATATTGATGTAATATAGATATAATATAGATGTAATATAGATATAACTTAGATGTAATATATCATTAATAGTATATTACATCTAAGTTATATCTGAGTTGTAATTAAAAGATAAATTTGTTAATACATGAATAAGATGGTGATAGGATGAAGAGACACCCATGCAGGGCGGGCATAAGGAAGAAATTGAAGGATGTCTTTAGAAAAGTGAATCAGAAAATTGAGATTTTAAATTAATTTTAAGAAATTATGCAGGGTTTGTTTAAGTTACTGAAATCATGAATACATTTGGGCTTCATAAAATTATAATTGCGGGTACGCAGTTTACCACTCCGCTCAATATTCAAACTATCAGGGAATAAGGTTATATACAGGTAAACGACAATAATCACTTTTGTACTAACTGGATTTATAAAATAAAAATACTAATTCGATTTTATTCATATAAAAAATAGGGATAAATAGGGTCGTTAGTCTGTGGATAAATGAAATATTTTATGAAAAATAAGTTTAATAAAAAAATACTATCTATCTTTGGAAAGTTTTAATTAAAATAAATAGAAACCTAATTAATTAGTCAACTTTTAACTGGCGGAATGTACCCAGTAAATTGAAATTATTCGATTTCTTTATACACCTATTTAGCAGTGATATAGAAAATATTCATGTAAAGATAAATGCGATATATACCCATTAAACTGGACATATACATTTTAAACTGGGCATATACAAGTGATAGCACTCATATTAAAAAGAAACAATGCAGTTCAAATTAATAGATGATATTATAGCTTTAAGCGTTTCCAAATTCTGGGAAAGCGCAAAGAACGAATGGAATTTTGAGTATGCATATTACAGTGAAATTAGTCAGGCCTGTTTGTGTGGACATTATCCTATAAATAATATCTGTGTTATTAGGAACACGAAGAACAATAATAGTACAGAAATAGGGAATTGCTGTATTAATAAATTTTTAGGCATTGAGAACGGAAACAAAATTTTCACCTCAATTTTAAGACTTAAAGATGATTTGGCGAAAAGTATGAGTGAAGAAGTGGTTGACTATTTAAAAAGTAAAAAGATTATTACCGATTTTGAGTATGATTTTTATACAAATACTCTAAGGAAAAGAATTCTTTCTGAAAAACAACTAGATATTAAGAAAAGAATAAATCAAAAACTATTAGACTTTACGAGTTATGAATCAAACTCTCAGTTTAACAGGATTAATATTGTACTGAAGTGGGCAGAGAATAATACTTGGTTTGACACAAGTTTTGTTTATTCACTGAAATCAAGCTGTGAACGTAATGGTAAGCTAACAGAAAAACAGAAAACCGCATTAGAAAACATAATAACTAAATTGAAAATAGAATGAAATATGTAGCGTTTATCGACACATTAGGTTTTAAACAGAGAATAAGTCAAATTTCCCACGAAGGAGCTGTTAACGTAATTCGTCTCTTTAATCAAACTGTTTTTGATTTGTGGAGAGAATATAATCTTAATAGAGACAACTCAATTCGTGGTCGTACTTTTAGTGACTCGATAATAATACATTCAAGAGGTGAATCTATCGAAGAATTAGAGAAGATTTTAAAATTTTTAATGCAATTATATAAAGCTTCGATAATAAATTGTGACTTACCCCTTCGTGGTGGTCTTGCATTTGGTGAGTTTGATGACTTGCAAGCAGTAGAGTTCGACAACCTACAAAAAGGACTTGTTGTAGGAACTGCATTTATAGATGCCTACTTAATGGAATCTTCAAATCATATTAAAGGCTCTAAACTTCTATTTGGACAAGATATTAATTTGAAAATAGAAAGACAGTTAAGTAACTATCAAACAGAAAAAGTTAAAACAGATAAAGCAGGTAAAACTATTTATGAACTGAAATGGGGCGACCTTTCTTTTTTGACTGACCATAATTATCAAGCACTAAGCAAATTTATAGAGTTAGCAACAAATTCGAAATGGTTAGACCATTATTATGGTACACTAGAAACATTTTTAATCAAAGAATCGAGTGACAATAAAAATGAAATTTACGTTCGAATTATTGAAAAGCTTAAAAGTGACTATAAATATAATGACCTTGACAATTTCATTGAGAACTATTTAAAAAGTGAAAGCGCAATTTACACAAAAAGGAGTTTCCTTTCATTTATCAGAGACAGAATATAAAGAAAAAAATACGAGTGCTAACACACGCCTATGCTCATTTGCTGGCTGACATGCACTTAGAACTATTTGCTCCCGCATTCACTTTGTCGTTACACGACAGCAAATGCCCTTGCAAACCGCAGGTACGCATAGCCTCGGTCGTTAGCGGTAATTTTAAAAAAAACATCGAATATGAAAATTTGTGGTGAAATTGTAAATTTAGCTGAATTAAGAAATTGGATATTACTTGTTTTTGGTACGATTGGAGCATTCGTAACAATTAAAACTTACATTAATTCGATAAGACAACGTAAGATTGATAATACATTTAAAACACTAGATTTTATAAGGCGACATATTGGAGAAAGTCAAATTGGGACATTTATTGAATTATTTCATGCGAACAATGAGTTAAGTGGTGTAAAATATAACGAATTCAAATTAGAGGACGGTAGGTCAGACACTATTGAAAATATGTTCTCCGAAGGTGGTTGTGGCAATGGAGATATACATAACATTGTTGAACTATTTAATTTAATTAGTCCAACATTTAAAATTCTTGAGATAAGTATTATTTGGTATGAATATGGTCAGATAATGAACAAAATTTACGATTGGACAAAATATCTGGAAGATGAAATTGACAGTAAAAACAATCAAGAAAAGAATTCATTTTACTCTAATTTCAACAAGTACATGAATAAAAATGCTGACAAAATGTTATTTATGCCGACAAAATATTACACCTATGCAGAATAGAAAAACTAATGCTAACGCACAATCTTTATAATAATGAACTGGCGAAATTATGAACACTACATTTATTATTCTTTCAGAGACAAATTTCCTGAAAGTAATATAGTATTTGATAAAAAGATCAAAGGTATTATTTCTGGACGTAGCAGACAAATTGATTTATTTATTGATGGCAAAATTGCTGGTGAGAATATGACAATTATCGTAGATTGTAAGTATTTTGGAAAAAAAATAGATGTTAAAATTGTAGAATCCTTTCTTGGATTCGTTAAAGACGTTAAAGGCAACAGAGGCATATTAATCACAAATAAGGGTTTTACTCAATCTGCCTACAATCGCGCTTACAACGACCAGAATGCTGACATAAAATTGGAAATTATTGATTTCAAACAACTTTATCCATTCCAAGGTCCTGGGGCATTTATTCATAGAGGATATGGTGGAGCAATTATTCAAGCTCCAGACGGTTGGATAATCGACGGAAAAAATATAGACAATAATATTTTAGCTACAATATTACCTTATGGTCTTTCTATTAATAACGCTTACAAGATGAAAGAGGTTCTCTTTTGTAATATTATGCCAAAGGAAAATGACTTAACAATAGATGAGCTTATTGAAGATCAGGAAGTTGGAAGATTAGAGTTTGACAATCAATCAACCTTAAAAATTGAACAGATCAACCTACAACGTTATGATAAATTGACTGGAATTTACAGAGAAATATATTATCCTCAAGCCAACTACTATGACAATACAATTTTTATAGATTTTGACAAATTTATTTTCTATGCCTGCTTAGTTGAAGGAACAACTATCAAGGGTAAACACAAAGATAAATTACATTTTGTAGTTAATAACGCTTTACCTTTAAATGTTCAAGGCGACATACATAGATAATGAAAATAAAAAAGATGCAAATTTAGCAACAAAGAATGGCAAATTTTGAGGAAGCAATTAAACACGTTATGGCTAAGCAAAGAGGATATATGCCTGTTGTTAAGACTAAAAAATCAAAAGACAATATTCTTTGTTCTAATTGCTTTAAAGATGAAGGACTTAGAATAAATGCAGAAATTATAGGCATAACTAACAAAAAAAAATGCCCTAAATGCAATTCAACTACTGGGAAAAAACTAACTAAAGAATTAGTTCGAGATTTATGTTATATATTTTTTGTCAGAGGAACTATTGAGAGACCTGCTTATGGTGGCTTTCCATTAATTGAATTCAACGAACAACATTATAATCAATCTGAGATCAATGTTTCACCATGGTTGACTAAAGATGTTGAACTCATAGAACAAATTGGAGAGATTGGGCTTTTTTATTATGGCCCTCGATTTTGGATGTTTGGTGAAATTGAACCACTAAAATCATTGCAAAATGATTCAGAAAGAAATGAAATAATTGAATCTATATTAAGAACATATCCAGTTAGAGAATTAACTTCTGAGCAATACTTTTATAGAATAAGGATTAATCCGGGGATTCCACATGAAAATTCTGAATATGACTCTGCACCAGAAACATTCTTAGGTAAAGGTCGATTTGACAAAAAAAGTTTCCCAATATTATATGGCTCGCAAGATTTAGAAGTTTGTATTCATGAGTGCAGAGTAACTGCTGAAGATAATGTCTATGTTAGTAAACTAAGACCATTGGATAACCTTAAACTGCTTGACTTAACAGAACATATTGAAGAGGAAGGTGTAACTGAATTTGAAAGTATAGACATTGCTATACACTTCCTATTCTTAGCAGGAAAGCACTCTTATGAAATTTGTAGAGAAATTGCATATAAAGCTTTTGAAAAAGGTTTCGATGGTATTATTTACCCTTCGTATTTTAGTTATCTCAGAACTGGGAAAATACCATTTGAAACAGTTTATGGAATGTCAATAAGAAGAATTCCTGTGCTAAAAGATAAGGTTAAGAACCAAGTAATACCTGATGTCGCTTTATTTGGTCGTCCATTATTAGAAAATAAGCTACTGGTTGAATGTATTAATCGAGTTGTAATTAATCGTGTACAGTATGACATAACTTTTGGTCCAGCATATCATACTGCATACGTTGACAACAAAAACATGGATAAATATAAGGAAGATTATAATGCAAAAACGACTGCCGCTTTAGAAAAACTCATTCATAAAAATAAAAAAAATACAGACAAAAAATAAAAAAAATACCGCTAACACACGCTCTTAGGTCATTGGCTGGCTGACGTGCAATTTGGAGGTTTTACTCCCGCATTTGCATTGTTATAGTTCGAATAAATTAACTACAAATAGACTATTGCTAAAAGTATAAATAAATTAAATTTATTAAAAAATTGTTTTGTAATATGTAAAATATTCACTTACTTTGTTAGTGAATATTATTTTTCATTTTACCTGGGGCGTGGTACCCTTGCTGGCGCGGGTCTGTGACCCGTGTCAACCATTGCCAAAATAGATTAATGATAAACTTGTATTCTGTTGAATTAGAATATGGCACAGGTCGCAGAACTGCGCTAGCGGGAGTATAATATGGATAAAAAAATTTCAATGTGTTTTAGATAATAATTTCATGATTGTGTGTATATTTGCATATCATTTAATAGAAACATTATGCCAAAACTATACGAGTATTTCGGTTTAGTATTTTTATTTTACTCACAGGATCATGAACCTATCCATATTCACGGGAAGTATCAAGATACAGAAAGTAAAGCTGAAATTATATTCGAAAATGGTAAGTTTAAGGAGGTCGTAATTAAAGAAGTACAAGGTAAAAAGCCCTTAGATATTCAAAACTTAAAAAAGTTCCGGAAAATAGTTGAACTTTACAGAGATGACATAATACGGAAATGGATTGATTTTTTTGTTTATAATATTGAGTTTTCTGCCGAAAAAATAACCAAAAAAATATAAAGCTATGGTAATTTCAATCATCAAAGCAGAATATATGGGGGATTACAGGATCAAATTTTCTTTCTCTGATGGGATTGAGAAAGTAATTGATTTTAATGATTTTCTGAAGAATGCAAGAAATACAATGACGAATAAGTATCTGGATAAACAGCTATTTAAAAAGTATACTATTGTATATGGGGATATAATATGGAACGACTATGAAATGTGTTTTCCCATTTGGGATTTGCATGAAGGTAGTATTTAATATCTAAGGTGTAATTAATAAGATTTCTTAATATGCAACGAGAGGATATTGTCTGGAGTTTAAGTGAAATAATCCACTTAGAAGCTCCCGAAGCCAAAGTAATACTTTATGGCTCAGAGCCTTAATTAGTGTGAAATTTTAGATAATTTAATATACCCAGTAGTAAGAAATTATTCAATCATTTATATGTACCTATCTAACAGCTGTATATAAAAACATTCGAGTAAAGATAAATGCGATATATCCCCAGTAAACTAAATATACCTATTTTAAACTGGACATATTACAAGTGTTAGCAGCCATAGCAGAAAATAAAAAATTAGCTCATTTTAGGAGGAAAATTTCAATTCGACAAGATTGAATAAAGAAAATACTTTTATCAAATTATATTATATTTCTTGGTTAAAAAATTAGCCGTCACACTAAAGTAAAGGAGATTTATTATGTCAGTTAAACAATTTAGTATTCAAATTAAGCAGGAAGTTCTTGATGATTTAAATTATAGATTAGACCATTTCCGCTGGCCAGATCAATTAAAAGACTCAGGTTGGGAACGTGGTACTGAAATTGATTATTTGCGATCGCTCGTATCGTATTGGCGAAATCAATTCGATTGGCGCAAAGAAGAGTCCGAATTGAACCGCATTTCTCAGTTTCATTGTGATGTAGATGGAATAGATGTGCACTTCGTGCACGAACGCGGTAAAGGTCCGAATCCGTTGCCAATTATTCTTACTCACGGTTGGCCTGACAGTTTCATTCGCTACCAAAAAATCATTCCTTTTCTTACTGATCCGGCTCGTTATGGTGGTGACCCAGAGGACTCTTTTGATGTGATTATACCTTCGCTTCCAGGCTTTGGTTTCTCAGGTCGACCCAATATGAGTGGTGTCAATAATTTTTCTGTTTCTGAACTTTGGACAAAATTAATGACAGAAAAGCTCGGTTATCGCAAATTTGCAGCTGCCGGAGGAGATATTGGCTCCGGTGTTACAAGATATATGGCATTAAACCACCCTGAACTTCTTTTCGGAATCCATCTTACTGACATCGGTATAATTAGAAATCTTCTAATGGCACAAAATCTGTCCGATCTTTCTGAAGAAGAACTACAATACAAAAAGACAGCTCAGGAATGGGTTGCGCAAGAGGGAGCTTACATGTCAATTCAATCGACAAAGCCTCAGACTCTTGCTTACTCTCTTTCTGATTCGCCGGTAGGGTTGGCTGCTTGGATTATTGAAAAATTCCGTGCATGGAGCGATTGTGATGGGGATCTTCGTAAAAAATTCAGTGAGGATGAATTGCTTACCAATATAATGATTTATTGGGTTACGAATACTGCTAGTTCTTCAACACGTATTTATTATGAAAACACACATTCTTTACCTCCAATGGGGCATATAGATGTCCCTACAGGTATTGCACTCTTCCCCGCAGATATATTGTTGCCGCCGAAAGCGTGGACAGAACAAAACCTGAACATAACTCATTGGACAGAAATGCCTAGTGGTGGCCATTTTACAGCCATGGAAGAACCCGAACTTCTTGCCGACGACATTCGTTCATTCTTTAGACAATTTAGAAATACGAACAAAATATAAAAATAAAATTATGTCTCTCGTCCAAGTTTGTTGTTTTGCACTCGGTGAATAGCGCAAGTTTAGGCGCAGCCGTAATCCGCCGGTAGTCGGACAAGCATTGTGCTGAAAACTCGGAAAGTTTGTAACTTTGGTTTTAAATCAGTTGAAAACTGCAATGGTTTTCAGTCCAAGCTACACTTCGTTAAGCTTGAACTATCCATATTTGCGCATTTTTATAGACTTGGAGGAAGAACAGAAAGACATTGCACACAACAGATATTGAACCTTGAATCAGAACAAATTTAGATTGAATGAAAAACAAATTTACAATAGTGATTTTGATTGTTGTTTTTAATCAAGCTTGCGTTGAGAAACCAAAACGAATCCTGACTGACTCAATTGACATTCGGAAAGAATTGGGTTTTGCAGAGACAAGTATCCCTAAAAAATCTCAACTAAAGAAATCTTATTTTCAAGATTTCAATTTTTGTTATGGTAGTTTAGAATTGTATGAGAATTCAACATTTTGGAAATCTTCAGTTTGCGAAGGTAAATTATATTTTTCGATTGGTAGTTGGATAATTAAACATGATTCGATAATATTAAGTTATACACCAGTAAATAAATTGAATTTGATAAAAAATTATTCAATCAAAGGTGACACAAGTAAATTTTTTGTTCTCAAAGTAACAAATCAAGATAATGAACCAATAGAAGATTTTCTAATTATAGGTTATATGAAAGGAGTATCAATAAAGTTATCACCAAAACATGGCTCACTCGAAACTGATAAACAGGGAGAAATTAAAATAATTAAGGCTAATTTTGATAGTCTTGAGTTTAATGGGTTCATAGATATAACTCAAAAAAAAATTACGATAAAAGCAAAACTACTACCTGACACAATAAATCTTACATTATTCTATAACAGACGAAACTTCTTTCGATATCCAGTGTATCAGTTTGGAACAAATGATACACTTTTTGTCATAAAGGAACAAAAACTTATCGCAAAAGAATATATAATGACTGAATTGAAAATTAAATAGAATAAATAAACGACCACCTAACCCTTTTTCGCCCAAGTTTTCAGTTTTGCACTCGGTGAATAGTGCAAGTTTAGGCGCAGCCGTAATCCGCCGGTAGTCGGACAAGCATTGTGCTGAAAACTCGGAAAGTTTGTAACTTTAGTTTTAAATCAGTTGAAAACTGCAATGGTTTTCAGTCCAAGCTACACTTCGTTAAGCTTGAGCTATCCACATTTGCACATTTTTATAGACTTGGAGGAAAAAAAGAAAGCAGTAATTTTAGAAAAAGAATACTATGCCGATTAATATTTATACGGAAAATTCATCTGATAGAATCGTATGTTTGTGTGATGACATTTGGGATTTACCTAATCAAATTGCAGAACTTGAGAAATGGTTAAATGAAAATCACAAGACATTACCTAAAGCAGACTACGTGATTGACATTGGATTTGATGTTCGACCAAATGCAAATGGAGGTGGAGCTGTAATTAGTTCAAAGTTGATGAAGCTTATGGCTGACAAAGGATTTGACTTGTATTTATCTGAATACCCAAACCAATTAATTGATTAGTGAATATGACACCGATAACCATACCATACTATTTATTTATACCTGGATTGATTAGTTTGATTCTATTCATATTAATTCTGACACTTTGGAAAAAGATTTTTAGTCGTTCAAAAAAGAAAACGATTTGGGTGAGTACACTATTTTTTCTGATAATTTACACTATTATCGTTGGTAGTGCGACATTTGAAGACATTTATTGTCAATGGGATTTGAATAAATACGACCTAAATATGGACGGATTCTTTAGCGGAAATGAAATTTGCACGAATCAACAAGCAGCATACGAGAGATTTACAAATGATTTAGGGCGAAACCTCACAGTTTTTACTGGACTAATCTTTTCTGGGGTGATTTCATTGTTTGTATTTATAATTGGTACTGGAATCGAAAAATACAGAAAACTAAAAAAGGAAGAAAAAAACTACGGCTAATACACGCTCTTTTAGGTTTGCACTGAAATTAGAATTTTGAGATGCGAGTTTGATTTCTTTACTCACCTCTTGGCACAGTTTATGTAAACCGTAACAAGCCAAAAGAAAGTAAAACAATATGTGGAGACCAAAACCACTAAAAAAAAAGGGGCGGAACTGAAAAGCCTTACGAGTAGGAAAATTTTATTGTACAAACTTCAACATGAACGAACAAATTTCTGTAGCACAAAATTACATCAACAAAGTGGTAGACCTGGGTTTTGATTATGGTCCGAAATTGATAGGCGCCATCATCGTACTCATACTGGGTTTATGGGTTATTAAGCTTGCCACAAAGATGGCCGGCAAGTCCTTGCAAAAAGCAAAGTTGGATCAATCGCTGGTTTCTTTTATGATGAGCCTCACCAATGTGCTGTTGAAGATTCTGTTATTCATCACCGTAATGGGAATGGTGGGCATCCAAATGACTTCCTTTATTGCTATTTTGGGTGCTGCCGGTTTGGCTGTAGGCATGGCTTTGTCGGGTACCTTACAAAATTTTGCCGGAGGTGTTATCGTATTGGTGTTTAAACCGTTTAAAGTAGGCGATTTTATCGAGGCACAAGGCTTTTCGGGTACCGTAAAGGAAATCAGCATTTTCACAACGCACTTAAACACGGTCGATAAAAAGCTCATCGTTATTCCTAACGGACCGCTTTCTACCGCTTCACTTACTAACTTCTCGGCTGAACCATTGCGAAGAGTTGATTGGAAGTTCGCCGTTGCCTATAGAGATAATATGGATGATTTCAAAAAAGCCATCAATGATTTTATTGCTGAAGACAACCGCATCTTAAAAGAGCCTGCAAGTTTTATGGGTCTTTCCGAATTGGGCGATAGTTCCGTGAGTTTGGTCGTCAGAGCATGGGTAAATAATTCCGATTATTGGGATGTGCACTTTGAAATGAACGAAAAAGTTTACACACTACTTAAAAGCAACAAACTGAGTGTTCCAGCACCACAAATGATAGTACAACTGCAGGAGAAAAAATAATTGGAGAATTAAACAGGTCATTGAATAAGCAAGTTTAGATTTGCTTATTCAACGATAACCTGCGCAGCACCGGATTTATCTTAGCCGTTGTGCCCACAACAATCAAAGTCATAATACCACCAAATGCCACCGAAGGAACAAGTCCCATCAGTTTGGCAGTAACTCCCGATTCAAAAGCACCCAGCTCGTTGGACGAACCAATAAAAATACTATTGACAGACGCCACACGTCCACGCATATGCTCGGGGGTATAAAGTTGTAGGATAGTGCCACGGATAACCACGCTTACGTTGTCGAACAACCCACTCAACAACAACAGTAGTGCCGACAACCAAAACCAGTGCGAAAACGCGAAACCAATCATGCACAAACCGAAAGCCGAAACAGCGAACAACAAGGTGCGTCCGCTATTATGAACCGGTGGATAAAACATAAGGTAAAACGACATCATAATAGCTCCGATAGCCGGACAAGCCCGCAAAAAACCAAGTCCTTCGGGACCAACGTGTAAAACGTCGGAAGCAAAAACAGGCAACAAAGCCACCGCCCCTCCAAACAACACCGCAAACATATCGAGCGAAAAAGCGCCCAGTAACTCGGGCGATTGGAGAACAAAGCGAATGCCCTCCCGTATCCTGCTAAAAATATCCTCATCGGCCGTAAGTGCCTTGTTTATGATGTGTTTTATTTGTACACGACTGATCATATACAACGAAATAAGATAGATGAAAATAATGGAACTGTACGCAACGGTAATGGTAGTGAAACCGTAAATCAAGCCACCAAGTGCAGGCCCCATTACAGCACCTATCTGCCAGTTAGCACTACTCCAGGTGGCTGCATTAGCATAATCCTTTTTATCTACTAACTGCCCCAACAGAGCGGTATGTGCCGGCATAAGTATACCTCTGGAAAGTCCGGTAAGGAAAATAGTGATGAAGATGGGCCAAATCCCCAACCGTTCGAAGGAGTGAAAGGACTCAATACTGTAAATGGCCAAGATAGAAGACCCTATTAATAGAATTATCGTGGAGTTTCTGACAATCTTTTTCCGATCCCACAAATCGATATAATGCCCTGCAAAAAGTGAAATGGAAATCTGCGGAATCACTTCCACCAATCCGACAAGCCCTAACCAAAGCACATTATGTGTCAGATAATACATGTGCCAACTTACAATTACCGATTGCATCAATGTAGCCATTGTCATAAAAAACCGATACCCTAAAAAATATCTAAAATTGCCATTCCGAACCGCAGTGAACGCGTCGCGTTTAAATAATCCACTCATTTATTCGTCTTTTTTTATACCGCTGCAAAGGTACGGAATAATTTTCCTGTCCGTTACTCAGTTCATTACTTAAAAAAAAGACACAATCTCTTGTGTCTTTTTTTTTGTTATCCTATTTCATTTCAAAAAAAGTAAAGTTTACGCTTCCATAGCTTCGGTGGTCGCTAAAGTTTGGATGAAGCTCAAAACTATTCTTAGAGGAATGTTCCAGCACGAAAAGTCCGTCGGGCTTAAGCATGTTTTGTGCAAAAATAAGATTCGGTATCTCCGCCAGTTTTTCCAACTCGTAAGGAGGATCGGCAAAAATCATATCGAACTGCGTATGGCAACTGTTTATAAACTTGAAAACATCCGTTCTCAGCAGCGACAAGTTATCAATCTTCAATTCAGCGCACACCTTGCGAATAAAAGCGCAGTGACGCTCATTTTGCTCAATACTAATAACGCTGTTGCAGTCGCGCGATACAAACTCCACTCCTATCCCACCCGTTCCGGCAAACAAATCAAGCACATCAATTCCTTCAAAATCAATCCGGTTATTCAACAGATTAAACAAACCCTCTTTGGCAAAATCGGTTGTAGGACGTGCCGTGATATTACTTGGCGCACTAATTCTACGTCCCTTATATTTTCCACTAATTATTCTCATCGTAATTCAATTTAAAAATTTGTTGGTTCTAATTGTCAACTAACAATTAGCAATACACCACCGTTTTCACATATTTCTGCACATTCATCTGCAAATCATTCAGTTTATGCATTCCATGCAGTCTCACATCATACTTTTCAGCACTGAGCGACAGTTGCTCAAATACATGAAGCGTAAAATACACAAAATCTTCGGTACTGCGATACGTAAAGCTGTTTATCAAAACAGGTTTTGCATCGGTCATCACCACCACATCCATCATTTTGGGACGCACCCAAATCTGAAGGCAGTTGTTATTGTTTGGATTAATCTTATCCGTAAAAAAATTGCTTAAATGATGCTCCAACACTAAATCAGGATACATATGAATAAGCGCAGCATGCAATGCAGGCGGAATTGAAAACACATTTACCATATCCCATGCCACAAGCTCATTATAAAGTACCTTTTCCGGCTTTTCTTTTTTGTCATGATAAAACAAAAACAATTCAGCCTCGTCAGATTTGAAGATGGAAGCCGGCACAAAAGCGTAAGTATCCAGTTCGCAGATCAAGCGTATATTTTTACAGTTCACCTGAAGTTCAGGCTCATGCATCAACATGCGTATTATTTCTTCTTCGGAAAGCGAGTAAAGCAATGCCGATACTTTTTTTATAGACAGCATCTTGTTTAGCTCATCGTAAACCGATAAAGAAAATCCATCCGAACTAAATCGAATGGATAAGCTATATTGATTATAATCCCTTGTTGAGGAAACTTTTTCCATATTTAAGTAACAAATGTGTAAAATTGAATTCAAAAAACCATTACGGTTTGCAAATTTAGAAAGAAAAATCCACTCATCAACTTTCTATGCATTTTTTATCGTCATATTTTGCGTTTTTATTCATTTCAGTGTTTATCACCTACTTTATGACTTTTTCTAATCCAATTCTGTATGTTCTTGAATTTTGTGTCGTATATTTGCACTGCAATTGACTCATTTCATTGCCAATGTATTTAGTTTAGCTAACATCGTTTTATTCAGTGGAATAAATTCATTTTTATTCCACTTATCAACCGCCCATTCTTTATGAAAACGACTCAACCAAATGCCATAGCATCTCAATATCGAAAGATGGTGAGTACGCATCCCCTTCTCTTCGCATTCGACGAAAGAAAAAATTTAAAGAACATTTTCAATAAATTTTCTGGCCAAATTTTTTCAAAAGGAAACGACACTGAGAAGCTAATTTCTACAAAGATAAAGATTATAGAAATTATACTCACAGAAATTGGACTCGGTAAAGCTGCTGTATTAAGCATACTTCTTCACGAGATAGTGGAGAAAAAACTGCTTTCAGTTGAGGAAATTGAAAAAACGTTCAATACTCAAATATCATCCATCATGCAGGGAATGATACGGGTACAGGAACTTTATGCTAGAAAAGCATCGCTTGAAACCGAAAATTTCAGAAAGCTATTCCTTACTTTTGCGCAAGACATCCGCGTAATTCTGATCATTATTGCAGAACATCTGCAAACAATGCGTGAACTTGAAACTGCATCGGAAGAAGACAGACAAAGCACTGCCAGAGAAAGTTCGTTTCTCTACGCACCACTCGCCCATCGTATGGGTTTATATGCTATAAAAACTGAACTCGAAGATCTATCTTTGAAGTACACCAACAGGGATATTTATCGCGACATTGCAACCAAAATAAACGAAACAAAAAGCTCCCGCGATCAATTCATTTCGGAATTTATAACTCCATTGAAAGAGAAAATTGAAGGGATTGGGTTTACTTTTGAAATAAAAGGACGTACAAAATCTATCAATTCCATTTACAATAAAATAAAGAAGCAGAATACACCTTTCGAAAATATATATGACCTTTTTGCCATTCGAATCATTTTCGATGTGCCTTTCGAAAAAGAAAAAGCTGCTTGTTGGCAAGCCTACTCCATTGTGGCCGATATGTACCAACCCAACCCAAAACGCTTGCGCGACTGGCTTTCAATCCCTAAAACAAATGGATATGAAAGTTTGCACACCACGGTATTAGGTCCCGAAGGCAGATGGGTGGAAGTGCAAATTCGTACAGTACGCATGGACGAAGTTGCTGAAAAAGGACTTGCTGCACACTGGAAATACAAAGGAATTAAGAGTGAATCGGGCATGGACGAATGGTTGAAAAATATTCGCGAGATACTCGAAAATCCGGAATTGAATGCGGTAGACTTTATGGATGAATTCAAATTGAATTTGTACGATAAAGAAGTCTTCGTTTTCACTCCAAACGGCGATTTGCATAAACTGCCCAAAGGTGCTACTGCGCTCGATTTCGCCTTCTCCATTCACACTGCCTTAGGTTCCAAATGTGTGGGAGCGCAGGTAAATGGTAAAAACATGCCCATTAAATATGTGCTCAACAACGGCGATCAAGTAAAAGTGCTTACTTCGCCAACGCAAAAGCCTAATCCGGCATGGCTGAAAGTGGTTACTACATCGAGGGCAAAAACGAAGATCCGTCAGGCCCTTAAAGATGTGGAGTTTAAAGATGCAGAAATGGGGCGAGAAACCATCGTGCGTCGCTTCAAAAACTGGAAAATTGAGCTTGACGATGGTAAACTATCTCGCCTTGCCAAGAAAAAAGGATTCAAAACTGTTAGTGACTTCTATCAGGAAATTGCTCACGAGAAGTTGGATATGCACATAGTGCGGGATGCTTATCTGGATTTGGACAAGCAAACTTTACCAGAGCAACCCGAATCGAGAAAAGCAGATTCGTTTTCGAAAGACACTAACGTTGAGACGTCAAGCAAAGAAGACATACTCGTTATTGGTGAAGATCTGAAAGGCATCGATTTCAAACTGGCCAATTGCTGTCATCCTATTTATGGCGACGATGTATTTGGGTTTGTATCGGTATCGGGAGGTATCAAAATCCATCGTACCGACTGTCCGAATGCACCTCAAATGATAGCGCGTTTAGGGTATCGTATTGTTAATGCACGGTGGTCCGGCAAATCAATCGGATCGCAGTACCCCATCACCTTACACATTGTAGGGCACGACGATATCGGCATTGTAACGAATGTAACGTCACTGATATCCAAAGAAAAAAACATCTCCTTGCGTTCCATCTCCATCGATTCAAACGCAGGGTTGTTTCAAGGCAATCTCACCATTATGGTGAGCGACACCAAAGAACTGGAAGATATCGTAAAGAAAATAAAACTGGTAAAAGGAGTAAAAAGTGTATCGAGATAATTATCCTTGCACAGTTTCCATATCTAAATTGAATAAATAATCCGAGTCTTTTGTCCCCTTTAGGGGATTTAGGGGTCATTAATCAAATAATATGTTTTCAGGAATAATTGAAGAAGCAGCCACAGTAGTTGCATTAAACAAAGAGCAGGAAAATTTGCATATAACCATGGCATGTTCGTTCACCAACGAATTGAAAATAGACCAAAGTGTAGCACACAATGGCGTTTGTCTCACTGTTGTGTCGATAAAAGACGACACTTATACTGTTACAGCCATCAAAGAAACGTTGGACTGCACCAATCTGGGACTTCTGGTACCGGGTAGCAAGGTAAATCTTGAACGCAGCATGCTTATGAACGGTCGTTTGGACGGGCATATCGTTCAGGGACATGTTGACCAAACAGCAGTTTGCACCGAAGTAAAAGAAGCCGATGGCAGCTGGTATTTCACTTTCGAATATGCGTTTGATAGTGTAATGGCAAAACGTGGATACATGACGGTTGACAAAGGTTCGGCTACGGTTAATGGTGTAAGCCTTACCGTGTGTAACCCTACCGACAATAGCTTTCAGGTAGCCATTATACCATACACTCACGAGCACACAAATTTTCACCAAATCAAAGAAGGAACAGTGGTGAACATCGAATTTGACATTATCGGAAAATATGTAAGCCGGATGATGGCCTTTAGCTAAATCAGAAGTACTTATTGAATATTGAAATCCACAAGGAAGACTCTTCTTTGTGGATTTTTAGGTTCTATAAATCTAATTTGAGGCTGTTTAATTCTCGCATCAGATATTAGTGGGCTCACATTCGAGAGTGTCGCACTAATGCAGGGGAGAGAGCCGCTTTAATGTATAGAATAGCACTAAGCTAAAGTATATTATTTAAGCCAAGGAATCACATTCTCGTATCAATTTCAACGCGACAGAAACCATGCAGAAACTACACTTTGGTTCTTTTTTTATTCCAAAATAAACTATAATTGATTACTGTTGTTAGTATTTCGATGACACTAGTTGACTGATATGATAAAACTAAGAAAACAAATAAAAGAATCATTCTTTAATCCTGTACTACATTTCTTGCCACTACTCTTATTTATGGTAGTTGATGAACTTGGGGGCATGGATATAGCCTGGAAAGTAGCATTTCCTGTAGCTTTTGGTATTGTAATTTACATTTACTTCCGATACAATCAAATTTTCATTTGGAACCTCGTATTCACGTTTATGTTTATGGGGATTGGTATTTTTGCCAGTCTGGCTCCTTTGCTCCCACTCCCATTGGTTTTTCAGGGTGCAGAAGACAAACTCGTAGTACTTGCATTTGTCATTGTATTTCTCTTTTTCCGGAAACAAATACAGCATATAATATTGCAAATAATGCCAAGATTGATTCCTATGTCAAACAATTTCAGCGAATTGTACCGTGCATTTTGGGTAATGTTTTTTGTATTGCTAAGCTATATTTCATCCAATTTACTTTTACGGTTATTTGCTTTAGTGAATTATTCACTTTACTTTCAACTTTTACAAGGCATCTTTATTGCAATAATTTGTGTTCTCTCTATTTTTGAAGTCATACGCGTGCATATCATTCGTTCAAAACTGGTTCGTGAAGAATGGTGGCCAATTGTGACCAAACAAGGCAAAATAATTGGAAGTATTCAGCATCTAATAAGCCTTTCAGACGAGAAAAAATACATGCACCCAATTGTGCGGGTTTTACTTATTGATAAGGGAATGATCTTTATGCAAAAAAGGTCAGCCGAAGATTTGATTTTCCCTGGTTTTTGGGATACCGCGATTTCCAATCATGTGCGTGTAGGAGAAACAATAGAACAATGCATTGACCGTACAACAGAGGAGCGGTACGCGCTTAAAGGAGTAAAATATATGTATCTATCCAACTACACAAACGAAACTCCTAAAGAGCATCAATACGCTTTTTTGTTTGTAAGTTGCCAACTTACTGAGATAAATCCAAATCCAACCTTTATTGAACTTACTAAATGGTGGACACAACAGCAAATTGAAGAAAATCTGGACAAAGCGATATTCACCGAGAATTTTAAAATAGAATACGATTTACTACAACGGAGCGGATTACTGGAAACCGGCAAATGTCAATGCAATTGCAAATTAAAGGAAGTCATTTATCAGCAACCAAGTGCTGTAAAATAGTAACACAGGATAATAAAAAAGATAAAAAGGGAAAAACGTATGCTTTTCCCTTTTAGATATTCAGAAAATTTTGATTTTGAATTACTCAGCTGCTGGAGTTTCTTCAGTTGCTACTGGTGCAGCAACCGGAGCTTCAGCTGCTACCGGAGCAGCAGTTTCTTTCTTTGCAGCCGTAGAACGACGCGTACGCGCAGCTTTCTTAACAGCTTTTTCTTTCAACATATTTTCGTTATAGTCAACCAATTCGATAATACACATTTCTGCGTTATCACCTAAACGGAAACCGGTACGTAAAATACGAGTATAACCTCCCGGACGATTAGCAATTTTCACTGCAACATTTTGAAATAGTTCAGTTACCATTTCTTTGTTTTGCAAGTGACTAAATACTGTACGACGTGAGTGTGTAGTATCTTCTTTTGATTTCGTCAACAATGGTTCTACATAAACTTGCAAGGCTTTAGCTTTAGCCAAAGTAGTAGCAATTCTCTTATGTTGAATAAGAGAAGAAGCCATATTGGACAACATTGCCTTTCTGTGAGCCGTTTTACGGCCTAAGTGGTTAAATTTTTTATTATGTCTCATCTCTTTACTCTTTTTCTAATTTATATTTAGCGATATCCATTCCAAATGACAGATTCAAGCTTTCTAATTTTTCATCTAACTCGGTGAGAGATTTTTTACCGAAGTTACGGAACTTCAATAAATCATGACGGTGATATCCGGCCAATTGACCTAATGTATCCACATCAGCAGCTTTCAAACAATTGAGAGCACGAACAGATAGTTCGAGGTCAGTCAATTTTGTTTTAAGCAATTGACGCATATGCAAGATTTCTTCGTCAAACTCATCACTACCTTCACCTTCAGTTACTTCCAACGAGATTTTCTCGTCAGAGAACAACATAAAGTGATGAATTAAAATTTTGGCAGCTTCTTTCAAGGCATCTTTCGGATGAATAGAACCATCGGTACTAATTTCAATTACTAATTTCTCGTAATCAGTAACTTGTTCAACACGATAATTTTCAATCGAATACTTTACGTTACGAATTGGCGTAAATATAGCATCAATCGGAATAACACCTATCTCAGCGTTAGCAGGTTTGTTTTCTTCCGATGGAGCATAACCACGTCCTTTATTCACCGTAATGTCAATTTGAAAACTAGCAGAAGGATCAAGTTCGCAAATTACTAATTTTGGGTTAAGCACTTCAAAACCAGTAAAATATTTTCCAATATCTCCAGCCTTAAAAGATGTTGCTCCAGAAACAGTAATAGTTACTTTTTCGTTTTCGATATCTTCAACTATCTGTTTGAAACGCACTTGTTTCAAGTTTAGAATGATGTTAGTAACATCATCAATTACTCCCGGAATAGTTGAATACTCATGATCGATTCCTTCTATTTTGATGGAAGTAATAGCGAAACCTTCTAGTGAAGACAATAGGATACGGCGCAAAGCATTACCTACTGTAATACCGTAACCGGGTTCTAGCGGACGAAATTCAAATTTGCCATGAAATGCGTCGGCTTCCATCATGATAACCTTTTCGGGCTTTTGAAATGCTAATATAGCCATGGATTCACTTATTATTTAGAGTACAACTCAACGATTAACTGTTCTTTGATATTTTCAGGAATATCTTCACGTTCTGGAACATGTAAATATGTTCCGCCCATTAAAGAAGCATTCCATTCAATCCAAGGGTATTTGCTGTGATTAAAACCTTCCAAAGAAGTATTGATAACTTCCATTGATTTGTTTTTCTCACGCACTGCAATAACTTGACCAGGTTTAATATGACAAGAAGCAATATTCACTACTTTGCCATCAACTGTAATGTGTTTGTGACTAACCAATTGGCGAGCACCTGAGCGCGTAGGAGCAAATCCTAAACGAAACACTAAGTTATCCAAACGTGATTCTAGTAATTGTAATAATACTTCACCAGTTACACCTTTAGTACGTTGAGCTTTTTCGTACATGTTACGGAATTGTTTTTCCAATACACCGTAAGTATACTTTGCTTTTTGTTTTTCGCGTAATTGAATACCGTACTCCGACGTTTTTTTACGACGACCTTGACCATGTTGTCCAGGTGGGTAGTTCTTTTTAGCTAACACTTTATCTGGTCCGAAAATAGCTTCACCAAATTTACGAGCTATTCTTGACTTTGGTCCAATATATCTTGCCATTGTTTTATTTTTTGTTTAAAATTGATTATGTGTTCCACGTGCACAAATTGGTCGAAACTTATTACAGCCGCGACTGCAGAGAGGTTTAAATGCAATCTATTTTTTATTTCACCTATTCGACTGCCGAGGAAACTCGATTACGAATTACACTCTTCTCCTTTTAGGAGGACGACAACCATTGTGTGGAAGTGGGGTAACATCAACAATTTCTGTTACTTCGATACCTGCACCGTGAATAGTACGAATCGCTGATTCACGACCGTTACCAGGTCCTTTTACATAGGCTTTCACTTTCTTCAAACCTAAATCTAATGCAACTTTTGAGCAATCCTGTGCTGCCATTTGAGCTGCGTAAGGAGTGTTTTTCTTTGAGCCACGGAATCCCATCTTACCAGCAGATGACCAAGATATAACTTGACCACTACCATTTGCAAGTGTAACAATAATGTTATTAAATGATGAATGTACGTGCAATTGACCTACACCGTCTACTTTAACGACTCTCTTTTTGGCTGCAACTGTTTTCTTTGCCATATTAATTGAATATTATTTTGCTTTTTCTAAAATTCGCAAACAGTTAATAACCTTATTTAGTTGCTTTTTTCTTGTTAGCAACTGTTTTCTTTTTACCTTTACGAGTACGAGCATTATTTTTCGTACTTTGTCCTCTCAATGGTAGGCCAATACGGTGGCGAACTCCACGGTAACAACCAATGTCCATCAATCGCTTGATGTTGGTTTGCACTTCAGAGCGAAGGTCACCTTCCACTTTGTATCCTGTTCCAATGATCTCGCGGATCTTAGATGCTTGGTCGTCTGTCCAATCTTTCACTTTGATGTTGATATCAACACCGGCAGTTTCTAAAATCTTTTTTGCACTATTGCGACCTATTCCGTAGATATAAGTCAATCCAACTTCTCCTCTTTTGTTTTGAGGTAAATCTACTCCGACAATTCTTATAGCCATAAACTTATTTTTTCAAAAAATAA
>Ga0209124_10000171_pt1 | contig 48572 bp, 22 predicted proteins | sample BarGraIncu01122A_FD_184502 | JGI IMG/M metagenome (GOLD analysis project Ga0209124, IMG submission 184502) | Arctic peat soil microbial communities from Barrow, Alaska - Barrow Graham LP Incubations 011-22A (SPAdes) (version 2) | ecosystem: Environmental > Terrestrial > Soil > Wetlands > Peat...
TGTTGCCCACGTGTGATAATTCTTTTTTGGCTGCGCGAAAACAGTGAAAGCACATATTAAGCCGCATACAAGTAATAAAATTTTATGATTTTTTGAATTCATTATTTTTATTGTTTTTAGTCTATCTGTTTTGTTGTAAAGTTTTTGTTATGCAACACTAATGAAGATTAAATAAATCGTTTTGACGTCGTTGAATACAAAGTTTTAGGTACTATCTTTTCATTACTTTAATCTTGACTCTTTGAATTGGTCATTTTATGAGTATTCTAATTATTCCAATAAATGTTCCTATGGAGATGTCGGATATATTGGTTTTAACCCAATCTTTGCGTCACCAAACTTATATTGTCCTAATATTGAAAGAGAACGTAAAATTACAGTATAAATTTATTTTTTTTGCATGCATATAGACTTTTTTTTAAATTTCGCTTGACATACTGACTCATTTCAGTATAATATAGGAATATAAATACCGAATCGTATCCAACAGACATAAATTTTACGATAATCAGCTGTATTTACATTCTAGGATGACTAATGAAAGTTAAATTTAAATTAATCATAAAATATAATAATTCAAGGTAAAATAGAAATATATATCATATTTGTTTTGTTTCAATGTTTTATTCATTAGGTATAATGCTTCCATTGTTAGAAAGCGAAAAGACCCCTACTCACGTAGAAATCTTTCCTGAATAAATGGAAAATAATCACTACTTCTTGGCTCTAACTAAATTAATCAATTGATTTAAGCTTCAAGTAGTTTTGCGTTTATATTTTCATTTCAACTCATAAAAATTAATTCCATATTTGTTATTCATCTCAATGCTCAGATGTTATTGATATTTTTTTCTCAGAAAGATGAATCAAGTGTCCAAATCGACTTATTCCTTCAATTATAACGACGTATTTTGAGGGTGTATCTGCAGTATAAAAATTCAAATTAGCAATCCCATCTGTTCCAACCTGCACATTGGGATTCCAGTAAATCGTAGTTCGGTAGTCCGGTTTGCTACTATTTTTTTCCTGTTCTGTTACATAAGCTGGAGAATAGAATTGTACTGGCTGTTGATAACCAGCTGCTTTTACATATTTTATATTAGAATTCATTTTATTGGTTTGTACGAATCCTTTTTTAGTATTTATCACTATTGCTCCATTCGCCCCACGAGATCCGAAAATAACTCCCATCGACGAACCCGGGGTTACAAAAGCATCTTGAATATCGGACACCATTAATATATCATAATCAAATCCTTCTGTGGGCACATTGTCTAGGAGCAACATGGGTGTATTCCCACGATATAGAACTTCAGTGCCACTAACAGTAACACCGGATATTCTGCGTAACAAATCATACACCGACAGAAGATGCCAATCTTCTATTTCTTTGGCAGTGATAACCTGCGATGAAGTAATTGAATAATATGGAGACTCAGTCGCTACTGAGGATTTTCGCTTTGCTGTAACCATCAACTCACCCAAGTTCTGCGTTTTCATTCCATCGTATGCAGAATATATTTTTTTTGAAGTTGACAAAGACTGATCTTCCAAGACCGACTCTTTACGGGGCTGCATTACCGGAGTATGCAAAGAAGGGAAATGATTCAAAGTATCCATTTCTAAGAAAACTTTTCTCGATCCACTCTTAGCATTAGCCTGAATGATATATCTGGTTCCATCCTTATATTCCAAATCTTTAAAAATAAACTTCCCTTCTTTATCCGGTTTGGTAAAAGATGTCCCTATAACCGAATCTTTTAGTGCAATCAAACTAATATTGCCCTCTTTTAGTGCCGAGAATACACCTTCTGCTTTACCTGAGACCTCTTCACTTAATTCTACATGATATTCCAAGTCCTTAGTTAGTTTTTCTTTCAGAAGATTCGGAATATCATATCTGCGCCAACCCTGGGTCATCAACAAGACTTCTAATTCTGCTGCAGATTTTTTGTTGTCATTTTGCAAATAGCTCATGGGGGCTTCAATATATCCCTTGAGTTCAGACGAAAGTAGTAAAGTAGATATGATGTTTGAAGTCGTGTCCATATTCATACTATTGTCATCTACAACTGCCAATGAAAAATTACCGGACAAAGGCGCTTTATTTTCATCAGTAATGCGTATAGACATATTGATTTTGTCCCTTGTTTGATATGCACCTTTATCCAATTCTAAATTTGTTTTAGCAAAAGTGCTGCTTTGAGAAGAAAACACAAGACGCTCGCTCAATATATTCCGGTTTTCGTCAATCAGCAAAAAATGGACAATGCCTGCCGGAAAAAAATCCTTTTCAAAAATAAGGTATTCCTTGTTATCGTCCCATGGCTCTATATAGATGGGAACTCCCCGGATATGAGCTATTAATTGAGTTTGCGGTTGTAATTTGTAATTAGGGGATTTTAAAACTTTCACATAGAGCTTATCGTGTTCCCAAACCGTCTTCAACGAGACCGCATTACCTGATGGTTCGGGCAAATCAAAACGTTTTGAAACATTCTCTTTGTTAGTACATATTACATGATATTTCTTATCAGCAGAATAATACATATTAAAACTACCCATTCCAAGATGAATACTTTCAAATTCAGTACACAATTGGTTCTGGTCATCAAAAACCTGTCCTTTTATATCTTCTGACAATCCACTTGTGTTTAATGCTTTAAAAGCCATTGTCAGGTTGGTAGATAGCGGAGCGTATCCTCCTTCCGGAAAAAATGAGACATTAAATGTTTTTTCTAAGTTGGGAACTTTAAAATATCTTTTATACAATCTCCCATCAATTACCGCCTGCAACAAGAATGCTCTATCCTTATTCATTTCATTTGCACCAAAAGAGCAATGTCCTGTATTCCCTTTAAATAAGACAGTTTTTTCTTTTTCTTTAGTATTTGCACCAGGGTAAATAACACAGTGTTCGGGTAAAATCATTTCCTTTCCAACTTTTGTAAGAAAGTGCATTTCTGAATTGATTAAATTGCCATCTGCCAAATATTTCATGTCGACAAATACCTTTTCAGAAATTGGATTCGATATGTAAACTTGCTTGGTGAAAAAATAATCTTCACCAATATTTTGCATGAAGCGTGTGTAAGCCCTTAAAACGTAATCACCCTCTCCCAATTCGTCATCTAATTGTATTTGCCCATAAAAACAACCTGTACTATCAGGTCTTAATTTCACTCTTTCAACAAGATGATTGGTGGGGTTAGTCAGTTCAACATATACATACCGGCTAGCATTGGCCTGTTTCAGAAAAACAGCATCTACCAAATGTACCCGAAACCAAATGATCTCACCAGTAAGATACTTACTCCTATCAGTTTGAACATATATTTTTTCTTGTGGAAAAAATGAAATCTGGTCTAAAAACAGCTTTTTTATCGGATTCTCGCCAGACTCTTGGGCCTTAAGAATCGTACCAAAAGCAAGCAGTACAAATACTATTATTATCGATCGTATTTTCATGTCCTATTCATAATTACTTTCTGGTACAAATAGTTATGTTTTAAAAAAGGAGTCCATATCAACTTTTTTAGTATATGGATTGCAAATCTAATACAATACATAGCACTATGAGTATTTCGCTGCATTCGATATTGTTTAATGTTTTTGTATAAAACCTATTTGCTTTTTAGTTATCACAGTCAGTTCGGTGTTGCCTATTTGTGAAAAGTTTCTCTAATGCTAGCCTATGCCAACTGTATAATTCACCTAATTAACTGAATGTATTTTTTGTATAGTTGTAGAATTTGTCTCGTAAACAGGAATAAATAAAACGCATTCTGCAAGAGTAATTACAACAAAAAATATCAAAGAGGTAATCCACAGTCTTTTGTTTTTTTTGACAATGCCAATGAAAAATGTAACTAAAAAGAGAATTGGCAACCAAATTAAAATCGGCAATATTAATTCCATCGTCGATTAAATTTGATAGTGTTATGCTTTAATCTCTTTAGGGTGAATTCCCCGTCACTTGCGGCGAATCTCATTTTTATGTGGAGAAAGGAAACTATTAATACCTCCGTCCGCTTGCGGCGTGAGCTGTTTATTTTGTTTTTTATCGAACACTGACAAATTTAAAGTCTTCTGATTTAGACATAATGATTGTATCGTCCTTTTTCTCCTACTGTAACCCAGGACATAAGTATATGCAGAAAGTTAGCTTCAAAATAACAATTACACAACACAAAAATTTATTTTCGCATATTGCGTAAATAGTTAAATTCTGTACGTAGATAAATCACCGTGAATAATTTACAACTCATGGTTCCTTTCTGATAAATTCAACAGATAATTTAAAAAGAAGGTGTCTGAAAAATCGTTTAGCATCTAACATTACTTCCAAATTATTTTTCGCAAAAGATAAATTAGAGCGGATTTACTTGTAAGTGTTTTAATACTTAGACTTTTCAGACACCTTCGTCTTACTATTTACCTAGTGGATGATCTTCAATCCAATCGTCTACAACTTTTTGTTCAGCAGTTGTTTTACGTGCTTTGTACAAATAACCTACAGTCTTACGGATAACCCCTTTGTCGTCAAATGTATACCAAATGGAGTATAACTTCATACTAGGATCGTATGTTCCACCTCCTGTTATAATTGCAAAGTTTTTCCAAGTTTTAAGAGTCAACGTATTATCAGCATTAATAGTAATCTTGAACGTATTCGTAGGACGATAATCATTAATGTCGCCTGCAACATATTCATTGGCAAAATGGTACATACGAATAGTTTTACCGTCGTCAGTAGCTTTCAAGTTTCTCGCCATTTTATAGACTACAGTATCCTTAGCATTAGTTGTATTTCTAGTTACACCATTCATGTAGTACAATCCAGAATACTTATTTACCATATTTAACCTTACTAATGCTACTGTATCTGTTTTAATCAACGAATAAGCAGTAGTTGAAGTTAATCTCAAAGCTATCATATACATTGAATCGCACTGAAAACTAGCGGGTTTAATGTAAATTGGGAGTGTATTATACACCTGTCCAGCTTTGATAGTCAGACTTTTAGAAGGATAAATATAAACACTATCCGCAATTTTTCTATACTGAGCAACAGTACCAGATACATTTTTCGCATTATAAATACTAATGGCAGTATCTATTTCTCCTACAGTAACAGTTACATCCTTAGTGCTAGTACGTGAGCCGCTCACTGCCACAGAAATGGAAACAGTATCATAAGGCGAATCTCCAATGTTCAAGTCTCTATCAACAATTTTGTCTGTTGCCCCTACAATATAAACAGCTTGGGGATACAAATCTTTATCATTAGGAGATTCTTGATCGCATCCTACAAACAAGATCGACAGAAGTGCTAAAGGTAATAATATTATATTTTTCATTATATTCTAAAATTTTTTGATTATTATTTCCAACCTGGGTTTTGTACCAACCTTCCATTTTTATCTATCGTTGACTGGCTGAAAGGAAAGAAATACATTTTATCTTTCCAAGTACGTTTCATTGATGGCAAAGTATTCCAGACCCTTGGTGTGTAGAATAGTGCACGAGCAGTTTCTTTTTGAGATACATCTAAGCCCATTACAGGTTTTGTATAAGCATTTTTTGCATCCATCCAACGACGAAGATCATAATAACGGTGATCTTCGTTAAAGAACTCAACTCTCCATTCTTGCTTTATAATATCTCTCATTGTTGCTACGTTCAAAGCATCTGCCAATGTAATTCCAGGAAGACCTGCACGATAGCGGATTTGATTGAAGTACTTTACAATTTGTTCAGGATCTCTGGTGATTGTAACTGATTCACCATTTACATTCGTTCCAGTATAGGTGCCTGTCATTTCATTCATGGCTTCAACATAACCTAACAAAACCTCAGCATAACGGAATGTAGGATAAAATTTCTGTTTATTCACATTGCCATAAAGTAAATTATCTTCCTGATGTACATATTTACGACTTGTATAACCTGTATAGTTGGTATGATCTTGATCTCCTGTTGATGTTCCGCCCTTGTAGTAAGAACAAACAAAGTTCTTAACACCATTGTCAGTTCCAGTATATGAAGTAGCAGGCCAAACGCAATAATTAAAACCAATAGAGGCATAGAAACGTGGTTCACGGTTATCATCCATTTTTGCTCTGTCGGCATTAAGGATATAATCTTCCGAAAAAATAGTACCTGAACCTACAGGATTAGACGATTTTTCTTCAGCTGTAGCGTCCTTATACTGTCTTCCATCTGCCATACGATATTGCTCAATCATATCAGTTGTTACAGCGTACGAGGATTTACCCGAATGTTTTGTTGGATAGTAATATGAATCATCGTTTCCACTCCTTGTATTACATAAAATATACTCTTCATTAACTTCAGGTCGTAAACTACCATCAAATAGTGATTTATACGACTTGTAAGGATCAATATCCATTGCTCCATCGGGGAAAACCTTAGTGGTCAGATTCACATCGCCCGATGTTGTCGGAAGAGGCAATGTACCGCTTCCTTTAGAATTTACGATTTTAGCCCAAGTGTTGAGTTTATACTTACCCATGTCGATAATTCTCCTAAAAGCTGCAGCAGCAATACCCCAACGTGCTGGATCATTAGTTTGAGAAATAAAATTGGTACCATCAGGGCGTTTCCAACCTGATAACTCTTCAACTGTACTGGCACCACCATTGAACAATGGGCTGGCAGAATACAAACGCATACGAGCTATTAAAGCATAAGCAGAACCTCTAGTTGGCAAATTAGGAAACGCAATTGGTCTGCTGGTAGGAAGTAACTTTGCGGCTTTTTCCATATCGCTACAAATATATTCTACACATTCGTCCCAAGAGTTACGCTCAAAAGAAACTTCATCAACAGTTGCATCTGTCTCAAATGCTGTCTCAGGTAAGATTGGCACCGGTCCATAGAGTCTCACCAAGGAATAATAGAAATAGGCTCGCAGAAAATAAGTCCGCCCAATGTAATCTTGACGTTCTGTTTCTGTTAAATCCGTACTTGTGCCAATTCTAGCAAGTATAATATTTGTCTTACGAATACCTTTGTAATAATCCGCATAAGGATTAACATTAGCAATATTCTGAGGTGTAATACCATCTACATACAGTAGAGATCCGGCATGACTATCATCGGCCCATGGTACTATCGCTTCATCAGTGCCCAAACCGCTTGGAGATTTTGATTTGTAATACCAGTCACCAATTAATTGAGATTCATCAGGCAAATACGCAGCTGTACCGTTAATATATTGAAGGATTCTCGTTCTTTGTGTAAAGACTGAGTCAATAGTCAGCTTATCATATACATACTTGTCAATATCTAAGTAGCTTTCACAAGATGTAAACGCTAAAGCACTTACAAAAAGTACAGAAAACCACTTAATGCATTTCCATTTATTTATTTTCATGATTTGTGTATATTTTTAAAATTGCATATTCATTTGTATAGTAATAACTCTTTGTTTCGGATAAACCGCGCCATTGTCATTTGCTTGTTCTGGATCAACAGTTTTCACTTTATCCCAAACATGTAAATTTTCTCCTATTATACTAAAAGTAGCAGATTTAATTCCTACTCTTTTCAAAAAAGCTCCATCCATCTGGTAAGATAACTGTACATTCTTTAGTCTCAAATAAGAAGCATCGTTCAACCAGAAAGTGGATTTCCTATTGTTGTTAGCATTAGCTCCGTAAGTTAATCTAGGAAATTTAGCATTGGGATTTTCTGTAGCTGCAGTTCCTGAGTATTCTCTCGATGTCCAATGGTCAGCAGCTACAATATCCAAAATATTTCCAACTTCTCTTCCCGCGAAAGGATAGTATCCTGTACCGCCGGAAAAATACGATACCCTACTAACACCTTCGAAAAGTACACTTAAATTCCAATGTTTATAGTTAAACTCTGTAGCAAAACCATATTGTATTTGTGGCGTTTTTGAATAGTCTAACGGAACTACATCATAATCATTAATAATACCATCGCCATTCACATCTTTATATTTGATATCCCCAGGCAATACAGAATTAGTAAAAGTTTGTTTCGGACTATTTTGCACATCGGCTTCATCTTTAAACAAACCAAGTGCAATTAAACCTCTACTAACTTCCCATTGATACCCTTTAGTTGATAGGTATGGGTAACGAACAATAGCCTCTTCGTAATCTACCACTTGATTTTTAGATTGAGTCAAATTGGCACGCAACACAAAATAAGCATCCTTATTAATTGTCTGTGTAAAAGCAATATGTCCGTCTACACCCCAACTCTTCATCTTACCAACATTGGCAAAAGGCAATGTAACTAATCCCATTTCCTCAGGAGTACTTGCACGTTGTAGATAAATACCTGAACGAACATCTTTGAAAAAGTCAATGGCCATATCAAATTTGTTCTTTATAAATTTTGCTTCAATACCAAAATTAGTTTTGGTCGAGGTTTCCCATCTTAAGTTACTTGATCCTACCTGCGTTTCCGAGTATCCATTGCCACTATCCCATATACCGCTACCTGTTACTCCCATCACCGTTAAATACGGAAATCTTGTAGACATCTTATCGTTACCTACTTGGCCGTAAGATCCTTTCAATTTTAGGAAATCAATAAATGGGAATAAATCCTCTGTAAAGAATTTATATTGAGTTGGAACCCAACCCGCTGATACAGCTGGAAAGAAACCGAATTTTTTACCTTTCTCAAAAGCTTCAGAGCCTGTGTAACCAAGGTTTGCTTCTGCAAAATAGGTATCATTATAGGCATACGCAAAACGGCTTGAAAATCCCATATAGCGTTTTGGAATTGCAGTAAGGTCTGTTAATGGTTTCGTGTTCCACGGAATAGATCTGTCGTAAGAACTAATATAATCTTCCTGATAATAGTGCACCAAACCTGTAACACGATGTACTTTATCAAACACTCGTTCGTAATTGGCATGTGCCTCGAAATAGTATTTTCTGTCTACATACGTATCTACTAAAAATAAAGGATCAGCCCCATCCCGTTTTTTTTCCAAAGCCAATGTACCATCTCGTTTTCTTGTTTTTGCATAATACAGTGCAGGTGATTTATATCGAGTTGTTGTTAACTCGCTATTAGCGTTCATATTGAAAAGAGCCGTAAAATTAAGACCCTTAGTAATCATGCTCAAATCCTGTTGAAACTGAAGATTGAGGTTGGTCGTATTTTTGTAAAACTTCTGAAAACCTGAATAGTTAAGTAACACGTAAGGGCTTATCTGGTCGTTTGTTGGGCCATAAGCTGGAAGCTGACCGGACGTATAAATTATCGGCACGGTTACAGGGGTTAAGCTTGCTTGCGCATCCCATAACGATTGACTACTATTACCATAACCCGGATAATTTTGGGTGACCATTATGTCTTCCAATCCCAAGGTCAATATTGAAGTTTTTGATAAATTAACATCTACGTTCGCACGAAAGTTATATTGTTTGTAATTAACGTTTGTGCTATACTTGTTAATCCCTTGGTCTTGTTTGAAAAGAGCTTCTTGGTTCAGTACTCCCAAACTAATATAGTAACGGGCAACTTGTGCACCTCCAGAAAGACTTAAATGGTATTGTTGTTTAGTTGAAGCATTTTTTAAGATAACATCTCTCCAATTTACATTAGGATGAAGATCTGGATCCAACCCATTTTTAAATAATGCCAAATCTACAGCACTATAAACAGGATCTCCACCTCTTGACATAGTAGCTTCGTTGGCAAGTGCAGCATAAGTATTACCATCTACATAATTAGGCGTTCGAGGAGACCAAGTTACACCAAAATTAGTTTTTAAACTAACTGAGAGTTTACCTGCTACCCCTTTTTTAGTAGTTACAAGTACTACACCGTTAGCACCACGTGTACCATATACAGCTGTTGCTGATGCATCCTTCAATATCGAAAAGCTTTCAATATCTTCTGTGTCAAGAGTATTAAGATCTCCCGACACACCATCGATAAGTACCAAAGCAGATGAGCCAGCACCAAATGTACTGATACCACGAATCCAGAATTGAGAAAAATCTTTTCCAGGTTCACCACTACTTTGTGAAGTAATAATACCAGGCACACGACCACCAAGCATATTAGTTATAGATGTAGCCGGAGCCTTTAACTCTTTTACATCTACATTCGTAATTGCACCGGTTACAGAGATTTTACGTTGCCTACTGTGACCAACCACAATAGCTTCGTCAAGTTCATTCACTCGCTCTTTCATGACGATTCTCAATTTCTCGTCAGACTTTACAACCTTCATTTCAATTTTATCATATCCGATCAAAGAGAAAACCAGTGTTTGATTTGCTTTCACACCGCTTAACTTAAAGTGACCATCTAAATCCGAAACTACGCCTTTACTTGGGCTTTCTTTTACCATAACACTAACGCCAATCTGTGTTTCTCCATTTTCGGACATTACTATACCCCCAACAGTCAGACCTGACTGAGCATAAATCGGCAACTGATAGAAAACAGCCACAAAAAAAAGTACAAATTTTATATATTTGTTCATTGAAATCTAATTAATGGTTTAACATTTTTTTTTCTATTCGATGGAAAGTTTCCTAACTGCACCATCGTTACCTCCAGCAATGAAATAGTTGCCGTCAGAATCAATTGCTATATCACGAGGATATTGAAAAACTGCCTCTAGCGGGGTAGTACCATTTGTCGTCGTACTTCCTGTTGTTCCTGCCGCTATTGATACTACATTTCCTGAAATCTTTTGTACACGGCATTCCCCACCCCTAGTCCAAGAGTCGGATCCTTTACTGATAACAAATATTTCACCATCTGCATTGACAACCATACCATGAGGATTATTGAACTGAGCATCGATAAGTTTGTCACCTACAGAGACTCCCGAACCGTTACCTCCGGCATACAATGAACAAGTCCAAGTGTTGTCAGCATTTTTTATATATTTGTAAATTGCGTGTTCAGCAGCAAACGAAAGAAAGAAACAATGATCGAATTTACTATAAGTTATGTAAGAGCCTTCCCAAGTATCGAAACTCATAGGAGATTGTTTTGCTAGTGGTGTCTGCGCTGTTGCTGCAGCAGGAATTATTAGACCTCCAAAATTAGCAGCAGCTAATCCAGATGGCTTCTGATCAGCAGTAGTGTAGATTTTATAACTTTTATCAGAAAGGTTAACCTCAGCGATACGTCCTTGTGAATCTACGCAGTATAATAAATTATCATCCTCGGCAAATGTCATTGAGCACACTTTATCACCCGGATAGTCGGAAGATGAAAGTGTAATACCTGAAGTAGAAAACGTCCAACTATTTTCTTTTTTAAATATGTAGATAGTGCGGTTTCCACTCCAAAAAGTCGTGGCATAAAATTTATCTCGAGCAGTAGGAACTGCAGGGTGACATAAAGCTCCAGGAGCAGAAAGTTTAGTGATTGTACCATCATCGATAGAAAGAAGAAACAATCTATTACCCCATCCAGATTCTATCAAGAATACGTTATCAGCCTTTACACCTGCAACCGTTTGGACATAGTGGCATTCACCAAGAGTCACACCGTCAATAGCAGTACCTGCGTAAGCGGCGTCAGCCATCCATGACTTCCCTACATCTTCAGTTGGAAGCTTTCCGCAAATGGTCTTCACTGATTGGCTTTGACGATACCTGAATGTAAATTTATCAGGAGCAATACTGTCTTTACCAATTACTAAAGATATTTGGTTATAACCGTTTGGTTCTTTAGGAACAAGTCCTACAATGCATTTACCATTGGTAGAAAGAAGAACTGCCTTCTTTTTCCCAAAATATACTTTCATATCAGAAATTGAACCGGGGAAATTCCCATTCAATATAAAAGTCTGATCTATTATACCATAATTGGGGACAATAGAATCCATTTGCGTTCCCAGACTGGGATCATACTTGTTTGTTACAATAGGTATTTTTTCTATTGTCTCGTAGCCACTATTACAAGCGACGAGAAACAAAAAAAACAAATTCATTAAAAAAAAGTGTTTTTTCATCATAAGTAAATTTAAAATACAGTTAATTGAAATTGGTTATTGATACACGTCACGCAAATTTTCATTCATCGTAATGAGTATTTTTTCAGACTTTAGAGTCATCTGTTAATAAACTTTAAAGTTCAATGTCTTTTATTCTTTAATTATTGCGGTTAACAAGAGATTTACTAACTACTAAATAATATAGTAGTTAGTTATTTCTCGGAGGCAAAGGTAAACTGATGCTTGATGATAGATTCGTCATTTTGAATATATAATTCGATTTTATAGATAAATTCCATATAATTCCGAATTATTAAAATGATGACTTTCATGTGTTTATTATTCTTATTTTCAAACATATATCTTTCGTGATGGAGTGAATATTTTATATATATTCCAGAAATAAGAGGGGAAAGTGAGTGCGAACTAACTTTTCATATTTTTCTATATGAAAGTTAATTGAACAAGGATGTTGACCCTAGTGTGAGTCCACTTGGAAAATAATTATAGTGTGATTGGTAACAACTCAGAAGTGAATCAAATATTGAAGATATTTGTGGTAATTCCCATCAATGTTTTTAGTTTGATAGTGGTGTATAATAATTTAGTCGGAATTGATTTCGGAAGGTGACTTTCCAAAATGTTTTTTGAATGCTTTTCCAAAATAATCGAGGCTGGAGAAACCGCATAGTTCACTAATTTCAGTAACACTATGCGAATGTTCCTGCAACAATTCCAGAGCATAGTTTAACCGTACTGTCTTAATGAATTCATTCGGAGATTTATCGGTAAGATACTTTATTTTTTTGTATAGGAGTGACATACTAACATTCATGGCAGCTGCAAATTCTTCTTTGCCAAATTCTGAATTTGTCATATTAGCCCACACCACTTCTGTTGTTTTTTTTATAAATTTATCGTTCAATTCATTAGAAAAAAGCATTTCGTCATTATCTTTAACAATCAACTTAAGTGCCTTATCTCTTACAATTTTTCGATTCTGAATTATAGATCTTATAGACTGAGTAACTAATGTCATGTCGAATGGTTTAGTTAGATAAGCGTCTGCCCCCAACCCTAAGCCCTGCAATTGTTCGGCCTTATCGGCAAGAGCAGTAAGTAATATTACCGGTATATGCGAAGTCTCATAGGTTGATTTGATTAAACGACAAAGTTCAAAACCATTCATATTGGGCATCATTACGTCCGACACCACAATATCGGGCATTTGTTTTTTTATTGTTTCCCACGCAATTCGACCGTCTTTAGCTACATAGACATTAAATTCATCGCAAAGTGCTAAGTACATAAAGTTTTGCAGATCATCATTATCTTCTACTATTAATAAGCGCATTTTTTTCTTAGCACTTTCATTTATAAGTTCTGTGTCGCATGATGTAGTAAGGTGCGTAACCTCTATTTGCTGCTGAACATCGTATACGGCTGTTTCTTTATATGGGATGTTTATTTTAAATGAAGAACCTTCGTTCTCCTTACTACTGCAATGAATAGTTCCATCGTGGAGTGAAACGTAATTTTTGACCAGAAGAAGACCAATACCTGATCCTACACTATTGGAATTCATTGCATTTTCACCTCTGTAAAATTCACGAAAAAGTTTACCTTGTACTTTCGAATTTATGCCGATGCCATAGTCTTTTACTTCCAACATCCAACATGTCGAGTTTGCTTCAAACATGATATGTACAGTTTTGCCCGAATATGAGTATTTAATGGCATTTGATAATAAATTGTCAATCACCTGTTCCATCTTTGTCATATCAACAGCAGTCTGATAATTTTCCGGATTAGAACTAAATATTAATTCAATATTTTTATTCTTGGCATACACTTCAAACATTAGTACGCGATATTTTATCAGAGCAACTATATCAGTTGTTTTTAGGGATAATTGACCTTTTCCAATATCTGTTTTCTGGAAATCCAGCAACTGAGTAACGGTAGAAGACAATCGTCTTGTTTGTTCTGTAGCTAAACTGATATAATACTGTTCTTTCGAAGAAAATTTTATTTTATTCAACTCTTCAAGGGGTGACTTGATAAGTGTAATGGTAGTGCGAATTTCATGCGCCACATTGGTAAAGAAACGCATCTTATCTTCAGCATGACGTTGTTTCAAACGGTTGGTATAAAAACGCATGAAGAAATAGAAAAGTCCTAAAAAAGCGGCAAATAGTAACATACGAAACCACCACGTTCCCCAGAAGGGAGGTGTAACGCGAATGATAAACCTACGTTCGGCAACCAACACCGACAATGAATTATCATACACTTTTATTTTTAATACATATTCCCCGACGGGAATATTAGAGTAATTCAATGTCCTGTAATCAGATGGAGTACATGGTGTAGAATCAAGTCCTTCCATGATCCATGAAAATTTGGATTTCGCAGGCATATGTCCTAACGATAAGAGTTCCATCGTCAAGTCATTCTTGTTATAAGGCAAAATAATTTCTCTTAAATTGTCCAAAGGAGTTGTCAATTTGAAAGTTTGATTATCTCGAATAGATGTTCCGGAAATAAGAATATCTTGAATGAATATTTTCCCTTTGAACGATTCTGTTTTTAATAAAACAGGAGTCACGATAAGTGCCCCGGAATTTGTTCCCCAAGCTAAACTTCCATTGCTAAACTTGCAATGCGCATCTCTATTTAATGAAATGTTAGATGGAATATTTAAAGATGTGACATTGGTTGTTCTTTTGGTTTTAGGATTTAATCTATATAATCCATTTTCTGTTCCCACCCACAAAGAACCTGCAGCCTCCATGATACTGGTAACAAAGTTTGAAGGTAATCCCGATTGAATAGGGATTCTTTCGTATATCTTTTTTTTCAAATCGAACCTCATCAAACCATCACCACTTGTACAGAGCCATACAGAGCCTTGATACAATATTACATCCTGACAAGGGCTCGTTGTAGCAAACGTTTCAATTTGCCCAGTCGATTTGGTTACAATTGACAATCCATGAGCACAACCAAACAGTATCTTGCCAGTCGATAATCCGGTAATAGTATAAATATTTGAAAGTGGATAAGTCCTGAATTTTTTTATTTTAGACAAGTAGCAGGTCACATTACCTCTGTTACCACCTATCCATATATCGTCCTGAATATCTCTATAAATATCAAAAACGAAGTCTGTAATTGCATTTGTATTGCTGGCTGTGTAATGTGCAATCTCTTTTCCTGATTGTTGATCAATAACATAGACGCCAGATGAATACGTACCACACCAAATATGCCCTTCGCTATCTTCGCACAGAGAAAGAAAGACTTGTCCCGATTTGTTTTTATAATACGTGCGCCATCTATCGGCATGCACGTCCCAATAACTTACTCCATTGTTTGTCGCAAACCAGAGATTCCCTTTGCGGTCTTCAATAATTTTATTTACACAGTTGTTATAAAGTGAATTGTCGTTATTTATTTGATGCGCTATGTGAATTGCAGGTAAGAGTTTTTGTTCAAAAAACGATACGCCCCCGGAAATGGTACAAACCCAAGTCCGTTCGCTTTGCCTGTCACAATATATATCGTAAACACCGTTGCCTAGCAATGAAGATGGATCATCGCCATTTTCAGTATAGACATCTAATAAATTGTCGTGTACATTGTCAAGTTTCCAAATTCCATGTCCATCAATACCAATCAGCATGGTAGAGTCGGAATTAGCCTCGATGGCCAAAATAGATTGTCTTGGAAAACCCTTAATTGCTGACCTGCTAAAAGTAGATGAGTTGAAATCGTAATAACAAAGGCCGTCGGATATAGTGCCTATCCATAATTTGCGATGCGTTTTGTCATAGAATAGTTTAGTAACATTAAAAGATTGATTGGAAGGGTATTCGTATAATATCTTACTTTTTAAAGTATGGATATCCAAAAGACTAATTTTCTCATTTGTAGCAACAATTAGTTGTGAATCATTATACCAGGTGATATACCTAAAATCTATGCTGCTAATTTGAGCGCTTAAAACCCCGTTAGTTAATTTGTATAGACCGGCATTGGTACCTATCCAATATGTCCCTTTATTATCCGCTAAAATATTTGCAATACCAATGTTAAACTCGCGTATGGTGAGTAATCGGTCAAATCGGTCTAATACTACATTGTACTTAAATAGTTGTCCATTATTGGCATAGGCTAGCAATTCTGAATTTTGATAGACCAATTTTACGACTATTGCGTTGTGCTTTTCAAATGGGAGGCTGTACATACGATAGCTATCATCCGTTAATCGGATAACACCACTTCGCGAAGATGCCCAAATAAAACCCTTACCATCTTTACAAACAGACGAAACATTAAGCATAGATACGCCAAATGTTTCGTTGATGCTATGAAATCTTATGTTGGACGAGTGGGCGCAGGATACAAATATGATAAAAAAAAATACTGAAATTTGTCTTTTCATGCTACAACCTTTACACAACAGAGAAGTCGAATACAATATCGTATTTTGTTTCTTAATCATTCTATCCATGATATAATCATTCTTTGAAAATTATGAAAAAAACATAATTCAATTAGATATCTAATTAGTAGTTAGAAGTACGAATAAATGTCTAATTCAATTACAACACTAACTTACAACCATTATCACTGCTTATAAGTTAGTTCAACCTTATCGTTTATTTATTTCAAAGGTAGTAAATTCGTCGGATATTTATCAAGTATTTTAGCATCTCAATTATATATACTTTTATTGAGTTCAGAATGAATGGTCAATTGCCTTATAAGGAGATAATATCAGAACCCTATTTTACCTTTATCTGGCAATGATGTACTAATTCACCTATGATTAGTAGTACACAAAATACGTTTTTAAAACTCCATCATTATATGTTTGCTATTTTGCAATAAATTTCCACCAGTCAAAATTGAATAATTCCCGTCCTGCTGTGATATTCTGGCCATTAAAATAAAAATAAATATCATGTTTACCCGTAACTTCCAGTTTTAATGGTGATGTAAAAGTTTTAAATTCTTGCCATCCACCTGTGCGAGGAAGTTGAATCGACGATATAATTGAGCCCGAGACGCTATCCAGTCGTACCTCCAAAATACCACCATCAACTCCGGCGGCCAATGAGGCAGAGAATGATTTTGGTGATTGATTTCCAAAATTCACCTCACGTACTTTTATATACCCTTTTGTGCGGGTGCTTGAAATATATACACCATTTTTCTCATTTTGAGATATGGAACATTTTTGTGACCATGCCATTGTTTCTGCTTCAACCTGCTTGTACGGATTGATTTCACCAATGGGTTTGGGGCCTTCCTTAGTGCTGGAGACAGAAGGAATTGTTCCGTCGGGATTGTACGTGAATTGTTCCACACATGCAGCACGTCCGTAACTCCCCCCAGTCGGTAGCAATCCCGTATGGTAGAAAAGATATGAGTTCCCTTTATAATCAATAACACCACCATGATTGGTAAAACTATTGGTTTTTTGATTCTCCATAATTTTTCCCTGATATTTCCATGGACCTACTGGACTGTTACTTATTGAGTAGGAGAGGCTTTCTCCTCCTTTTCCCATTCCGGCATACATCATGTAATAGATGTTTTCTCGTTTATAAAACCACGGGCCTTCGACATACATATCTTTGTTAGGATTTTCAACACTTTTGTTTCCCCTTACTCCTCCGAAAGATTCAACAGAAATCGGTACAGTAACAATATCTCCTGTGTAAGAAATCATGTTTTTATTTAGTTTTACGTAAAAGAGACTTCCATTTCCCCAATACAGATATGCTTGCCCATCATTGTCAATCCATACGGTCGGGTCGATATTAGACCAACTGCCGTTAATGATCAAGGGTTTTCCAAGTGCATCTTTGAATGGTCCTGTTGGTGAATCGGAAACAGTAACCCCAATAGCCATATCGTTTTTATTGCTTTGAGCGCAGATATACCAATAAAATTTACCATTACGTTCGATACACTGAGCTGCCCAAGCTCGATCACGCGCCCACTTGAACGATTCCAACGAAATAGGACTTCCATGGTCTGTCCAGTTTACCATATCGGTAGTGGATAATACACGCCATTTAGTCATGTAGTAGAAATCGTAACCAGGAATGTCGTCGCCAACATACGCGTAAAGAGTTCCATTATAAACCATTGGTGCAGGATCGGGACCAAAATGCGTCTGAACAATAGGATTCTCTGCCCAAATAGCGTTAACTGATATAATTGCGACAAAAATTATTGCAAAATATTTTTTCATTTCTAAATATGTGTGAATTGTGTTTATTTATTAATGTGAATCAGTATTTAAAAGACTAAATAAATGAAAGCAATTGCCATTTTGCCAAACAAATGAATAAGTAATCAATGTGTTGAGCTTTTCTTTTATTCTCATTAAAGCATTGAGGAGCCTCTACTCCTGATTCGCATTAATATTTAAAATATGGTAAACTGACAACTTCTTTAACTGCTAAAAGGTGTCCAAATTTCTTTGGACACCCTCTCCATAAAGAATATATTAGTGCGCCTTAAAATTCCATTTGGAATTGTCACTATTCATATCAAACTTTGCAAGTGTCGGTGTACTATCTCCCGAAGATACCAGTACTAACTTCTCATTTGAATTTGGAACCACTTTAGGCATTATTCTATAGGTTGCATCGGTCAATTGATCGATTCGCCACAGTTGTTCAGGCGCGCCGGTAAATGCTGGAACTGTTACTACTTCGGCCTCAGCTGTTGCTGCTAATGCACGATCTGTTCCGGCGATTACAATTTTATAATAAGGTCCGCCGATATAACCTCCTGCTTCGGGAACAGCTGTAATTGTCCATTTTTGATGTGGACGAAATAAGTAGTCGCCTATTCTTACACCAATATTTCCGGTTGGCCAGGTTTTAATTACATCTGCTAATTCCTGAGATGCAACAGGTTTGATCGGTTCATCATTGTTTCGGTTGAATCCGCGCATTCCACCTGGCATTCTTGTAAAATCAACTACTAACTCTAAGGCATATCCTCTTCGCTCGGATTCAATTTCATAAGTTCCTTCTTTGAAATTATCACCGGCAGCAGGCCATCCATTTTTCCATAGTAGCGGACGAATAGCTAATACGCTGCGTCCGCTTTGATCCAAATCCGCTTCATAATGGCAGGACATTTTTTCAATTCCATCACCAATGATAAAACGACCAAAGTGTCCGGTACCGGTAACTCTTCCTCCGGCTGCCACTACCATCTTACCACCACCTTCTATCATGTCTCTTCCCATATTATCAAGGTAAGGACCGGTTACTTTTTTGGAACGACCAACCACAATATTATAGGTTGAATTTGCACCATCACAGCAAGTTCCGTGCGTACCCAAAAGATAATACCAGCCATCACGGTACATCAGATCGGTTGCTTCACAATCAATAGCTATATTGATTGCTTTATTACCTTCTACACGTTTTCCTGTTTTAGGGTCAAGTTCAACAAGGCGAATAAAACCAAAATAAGTACCGTATGACATCCACAATCTTCCATCGGATGGATCTAAAAGAAGTCCGGGATCGATAGCATCACAATCTTCAATACCATCGGACGCGGTAACTACAACAGCGTCAGTAAATTTAAAATCGGGAGAGTTGGGGTCAAGCGTTTTATTCCACATGGTAAGTATTTTTCCACTATGTCCACCGTTCAAACCACCTCCTGTTGAACCATATACAACAAGGTATCTGTCACCAATTTTTATTGCATCCGGAGCAGCTCCTCCACCGGGTCTTACTGCACCACTATTCCATGTCCAACCGTCTTGGGATATTAATCCGCCACCACCTGTACCAAATGTATAATACTTTCCATCACATTCCATGATAGTTGATGGATCATGGATAAATGGTTTTCCGACTTGTGCTATTACTGTTCCAGATAATAATACTGACAACAAGGCTGTTACGCCTACTATTTTGATTCTTTTCATAATAATTTCAATTTCTGTGCAATCAAGATATTAAATAAGATAACTAATTTCATTCATAACTAATAGTGATGTTTTTTATCGGCTGGCCTCTTTCATCCAGAAAGCGTACACAAAAATCACTCATTCCGGGGCCATTGATTACAGCTCCGCGGATGATATTCTTTCCTTTATTAAGTGTTAGTCGGGTAGAGACACAATCGTCAACTACCATACGTCTATCACCTGAGAGTAACAAGGCTTCCTTTCCATTTAGCCACCACATTGATGCTGAATTTGAGCCTACTGCAAATCTTACATTTTTCATTTCTTGCGGGCTGTTAACTACGGTTACTGCCCAAAAGATGACGCCGTAAACCTGTTTTCTTAGCCCATAGGCGAAGCGGTACAGTTTGACGTTGTAAATGGAGCTTTCCAGTGCATGCCAGGTTAATTCCTGCTCACCAACTTTTACCTTTTCTCCATTTTTTGGAAGAACTGTAAACTGGTTTTGGAAATACTCGGTCGAGAAATTTGTTCTCAAATAACTGTCTGTAAATACAGTATTGCCACGATTTGGTTTATTAATTGGTTCTAGTAATAACCAACGTTGAATAAACCCTTTAGCATCCGGAGTCATTTTTTTTGTTGTGGCCGGAGTGAAGTACGGTGCGATGCTTCGTGTAGTATCGCTTTTGGCGGCACTATTAGTGTCAACTTGAGTAGCAGAGTATCCTTGGGATCCTAATCCTACCAAAATTACAGAGCTCACCGCTAAGAATAATGTTTTGAGTTTAATTTTCATATTAGATATTTAAAGTGTTTTTGATTTGTTTTAGATTGTTGTTCTTTTGAGAATAAGCCCACTTTTTTCGGGGGAATTACATAAAGCTATCACCTTGTACTACACGACAAATAAATATTGTAAGTAAATATTGTTAGGAAAAGTGCATTTTTAGTCAATCATATATTTAAAATTCTATTCTGTTTTCTCAGATTCTATTATAGAATTCATCGTTGGATACGTTTGATTCAAGCCAATAATTATTAACATTAAGAATAAATTCTCTATGAATTATCCAGACTTAGAATTATTCGTATGTTTTGATATTTCTTGTTTTAAATAATTGACCTCAAAGATTACTTTAATTTCCACCAGTCAAAATTGAAAAGATCACCAGCTCCACCTTTAAACACAAAGTATATATCGTGTACACCTTTCACTTTATTAATTCTACACGATTGAACAGCCCAGTTAGTTACACCACCTGTAGATTTTACAATGCAAGTTCCTAGCAATGTCCCGGTTGGACGGTCTACATGGATTTCAATACTTCCACCGTCTGTAGCTGATGCTACGTTTGCATCAAACGATTTTGCACCTTTATCAAAATCGACACTTCGTACTTTAATGTAGTCACCATTGCTAATGTCGGTAACATAAACGCCTACTTTTTCATCTTTCGCGGTTTCAATACCTTCTTCCCAACCAATGGTTTCGGCTTCAACTTTTACAAATGGATTCAAATTAGTTGCACTTTCCTTCACTCCTTCTTTTGTAGGAGCAATTAATGGAATAGAACCATCAGCATTAAATGTAAACGGCTCAATACAAACGGAACGTTTAAATCCACCGCCTCCTGACAATGCTGCATTGTGATAGAAGAGATAAGATTTTCCTTTAAATTCGATATAGCCCGGGTGGTTAGTAAACGCTCCTCTATCTTTAATAACGTGCATGATGGTATCGCCATAAGTCCATGGACCTGTAATACTTTTTGCAGTCGAATAAGCCAAATGTTCAGGAACTCCACCAGCAGGGTAGAGCAGGTAATACAAACTGTTACGTTTAAAAAGCCAAGGACCTTCTTCGTAAGATGCTGTCCGATTATCAATTTTTTTAGCACGATACCCAAAATTTTCATCTTTCAAATCTTCTTTTACAATACCCAGTTCTTTGTCGTAAGAAACCATATCCTCATTCAACTTAACGTGCCAAAGATTTGGATTACCCCAATAAAGATATGCTTGGCCATCTCCATCGATATAAACCGTTGGGTCAATATAGCCATAGCCAGTCAGCAATGGTTTGCCAATGGCATCTTTGAAAGGACCGGTCGGGCTATCGGATACCGCAACTCCAATGGCATTTCCACCGTTTTTTTGATTCACCGGCAAATAATAATAGAACTTGCTATTTCGGTATATGCACTGTCCTGCCCAAGCATCACCACGCGACCATTCAAAAACTTTATAAGACAAAATCGGACCATGGTCAGTCCAGTTTACCATATCGGTGGACGAATAACAACGCCAATCGTTCATCGTAAAGAAATTCTTCACGGTAACATCTTCATCATGTGAAGTATAAAGATATACAGTACCGTTGTGTACCATTGGAGCCGGATCGGCAGTGTAGTTGGTTTGAATAATCGGATTTTGCGCTTTACTAATTAAAGGCAGTACCACCAAAACTGTAATAACAATTAATTTTTTCAACATTTTCTACTTTATATTATTTCTATTGAATACTTAAAAATTACATTATTTTTTACCTCAAAGAATCTATTTGACAGGCGAAAGTTTGTAGAGTAGTACTCCATGTGCAGGTACTTTAAGCAATAGTTCCCCTGTTTTGGTTTCTATAGTACTTATATCCTTCTGTCTCCAAACATCACGAACTTTAAATTTACCGTTAAGACCAATCTTTTCGAAATCCTTGTAGGAAAGTTCTACTTTGTCGATACCAAAGTTACAGAACCCAACTGCTCGGCTGCCATCTTCAAGCTCTTTTACATAAATACGAAGCTCACCTATTGTTTGTAAGCATGTAGCTTGCTTACCAAGCGGATCTTGATTGATCTCAATTACTTCATCATTAGTTAGTAAATTAAGTGTAAAATCATCGAGTTTTTCCATATCACAACCAATCAATAGCGGTGCTGAGAAAAGACTCCAAAGACTGATATGAAGATATTGTTCATCTGGTTTAAGCTTGCTTGGATGCGGATTTCCCCAACCTACATGCCCAACTACTAGCATATCAGGGTCGTTCCAATTGCCGGGTTTGGCATAAGCAGCTGATTTATCCTGATCGAGAACTATATTTTTTACGCTTGCCCAGGTATCTGTAATATCATTGGTTGTGCGCCATAAATTGCCACCAACCGAACCACCCCATTTCCATACGTCAGACATACCGTACTGACATACACTAAATACTATATCACGAGGTTGTTGACGAAGATAATCACCCATTACCTGAAAAGGTTTCATGGCGGTATTTAATTCGCTACCACCATTGTACGACAAAGATGATACTTTTAACGGGTCGTTACCAGGTAAACCATTAATCACATTACCATAGCTACACCAGTCGTATTTAAGATAATCAAAGCCCCATTTAGCATAACTTTCAGCATCTAGTTTTTCATAACCATAGCTTCCGGCACAACCGCCACAGGTCCATGGGCCCGGACTTGAATAAAGTCCGATTTTAAGGCCAAGACCATGCACATAATCAGCAAGTCCTTTCATATCTACAAACCGTGAATTAGGAACAATGTTGCCAGCCTCATCGCGGAACTTGCCGCGTATTGACTGATCTTTGGAATCACGGTTGTTTTCCCAGAAATCGTCAATATTGATATAGGTCCAACCGTGGTTGATAAGTCCGCTTTTTACCATTGCATTAGCTGCACGCTTTACCTTATCTGCCGATACCTCTTGTGCAAAACAGTTCCAACTATTCCATCCCATTGGTGGGGTAAGGGCAATTCTGTCGCCACATTCTATTCTGAATTTTCTTACAGCCTTGCCTTTTGCATTTTTAGCTTCCAATGTAACAAGATAAGTCCCTATCTTTGAAAGTTTACCGGTGATAAGGCCGGTTTGAGTGTTGATCTTTAATTCTTTTGGCAAACCGGAAGCAGAAAAAGTCATTGGTCTGTCACCTGTCGCTGTTATTAGATATTGAAATGGCGAGCCCGGACGCACCCCAAAAACTTTAGCCCCTGTAATTTTTGGCTCAGCCCGAGGAGTAGGAGTGAGGATGTATGGTTCAGTTGCTATCGGACTGTAGGTTTTAAAAGTAGTTACTCCAGTTGTCTCAAACTTTGCATCTACCCAGTCAACGTGGTCGTAATAATTTCCATTACCACCATCGGTCACTACCAATTCAAGTTTCTTAACTCCATTAAGCTTCACAGAACAGGGTATAGCTGCATCACCTAAATGCATTACTCCACTCGACCATAATTTTTGGTTATCACCGTATACAACAAATTCAGCAGCTGGCGTTTGCCCTTTTACCTCGTCGTCTATACCAACCTGGGCTGTAAACATAGTTGCTTTTCCTTCAAGCAAAATAGTCAAAGAACTCTCGGAATGGCTTCCAAAACCTCGCTCGAAAGTTTTACCGGCTATAGTAAGTGGTTTGCCATCAATTGATTTATTTTTCATGGGGACACCATAGCCTTGTGTTGCAGTATTAAGATCCAATTGATCAAGCCAGACTGTTTGAGCAGATAGCTGACCAATTCCGATTAGGCTGGAAATGATAATAAGACCTGTAATGAGAGTTAATCTAATGTTACTTGTTGTTTTCATTTATGCTTTCTTATTTGATATTTTATTTCTTGTGTTTTTGAATTTGTTGTTAAATATTGAATTTCCAACAATCGAAATTAAACAAATCTTTTTCTCCTCTGAACACGAAAAACAAATCGTGAACTCCTTTGATATTTTTGACCTGAGTATTGACTGTTTTCCAAATGTCCCCTTCACCGGAATTATTTACGTTGACTGTTCCCATTATTGGTCCATCTATCTTGTCAGTATGAATTTCAATTTTACCACCCGACAGCGAGGTAACATTAACATCTAACGATGTTGCTCCTTTTGAAAAGTTAACACCTTGAACTTTAATGTAATCTCCGTTGTGAATGGAAGTTACAAATCCCCTGTCTGCTATTTTCTTCCCTTTGTTCCACGATTCGGTTCGTTCCCATTCCGTAGCAAATTCTGTTTTAAGACCTTCGCTGAAAGCCATTGTTTCGGCTTCGTTTCTTTGATATGGATTTAAACTACCGATTTGTTGCGCCCCTTTTGTTGACCACCATGGATGTTTCTGAATGGAGCCATCTTCATTATAGGTCAAATTTTCGACACAAATCGAACGTCTTTCATACTTTTTTGACATTGTTTGTTTCAGAATAGCATAATTAAAACCGAACACGTAAGAATTTCCTTTATACTCAATAATTCCCGGATGGTTTCCCGATGATCTTTCGTCCGGATCCATGATAGTACCCTTGCATTTCCATGGTCCTGTTGGGCTGTCACTCATAGCATACCCGATACCTTCGGGGCAACAACGCGATGCCCAAGCCAGATAGTAATGATTATTTTTCTTCCATAACCACGGACCTTCTGTGTAAGACGCTTCGGGAGGAGTTCCTGTAAAGTCGATGGACACAACCTGAATATCTCCAGAAATAGAGATCATATCTTCGTTCAACTTTGCATAATAACTAGGACCATTTCCACCCCAATACAAATAGGCCTGCGCGTCATCGTCAATAAATACAGTTGGGTCATAGTCGCCAGAATTTGAACGAAAGATCAATGGTTTACCCAAAGCATCTTTGAATGGACCATAAGGACTAGTCGATACAGCTACTCCAATAGCCATCTTCCCCTGATAAATTGTAGGACAATACAAAAAGAACTTCCCGTTTCGGGCAATACATTGAGGTGCCCATGCGCTATGTCCATCTGCCCAAGCAAATGTTTTAAAAGGTTCTTTTACACCTGCAATCATTCCATGGTCTGTCCAATTAACCATATCGGTGGACGTATATAACATCCAATTTAGCATTTTGAAACCTGTGGCATCGTCTTCGTCGTGACCAGTATAAAGGAACACCGTATCGTTGTAAACCATTGGAGCCGGGTCTGCTGTATATTTCGTTTGGATGATTGGGTTTGCAGCAAAACAAGTAGCACTAACGGTTGTTGCAAAAACCACAGTTAAACTTGCAGCAAGTAACTGAATTCGAGATTTTTTCATTGTTGTAATTTTTATGATTTTTCTATATTTTCTAATTTCAAGTAGTTTTATATAATTTTATCATTCCCTTTTATTTGATAGGCACAGAAATGGCGGGAGTATTGTATCCCTCGACTTTAACCCAACGGGCCTCGACACCCTTCCATATGATTCCTTGAATCTCGACAGTTTCGCCCGGGAATACCGTAACGTAATTGTCTGTGTATTCTATCGGAAGGATTTCGTTTCCTTCTTTGGTTTCAGAAACCGTGACCCTTTCAAAAAATGCAATTTGTGTTGAAGGGTTATGCAAGCGAATTATGACGTGGCTTTCCACACCAACCTTTTTTTGTTCTGCTTCAATTTTCACGTTCACGGAGAACATTGTATTTAACGCGGTCATATCAGACCATTTCTCCTGATTCAAAGATGTGTAATAGTCATTTTTTTGAGGCCCGACATCGTCATCTTTTTGCGATTTCCAATAAGTGTTGTCCACCACGAGTTTGCCGTTTTTATCAAATAACTGGCAGCGTACAAAAAACACCGGTGAACTTTCAGGATACCTTGGTAGCAACATGACCTGATTTATATCATTGTATGATACCGAGATGTCTTTTGCTGAACGGTCGTCTCGTACTTTGCCGTCGAGATCATATATGCGAACTCGAACACTTAATCCCTGAACGTCGTTGGGCGTTTGGTTGAAAACAATGACTTTGGCCTGGCTGTTGTCGCCGGTAGCATAAGAATCGAAAACAACAGAGAGTGGCCGCAAGCCTTTTTTTGCACCGTAATACACACCGCCGGGGCTCATGTAATAATCGATGAGGTTGCCGTAAAATGAAGGCCAATGGCTGTTTAACATCCAGTAAACAACCATTTTATGCGAAGCCCAGCCACACGCGGCAAAACTCTCGAATTGGGCGCGGACATTCTCGTAATGGGCAAGTTGCGCTTTGCGTACAAAGTCCTCAATGTTGGTCGAAGGACCGTAGCGTTTTTCCAAAGCAAGTTGAATATCGCCGAGTGAACAATTATTTCCCCAGGCGCCTGCGTGCATATACCATGTATCATTGATTGGCCAGAGTTTGTCTTCAGGAATGAATTTCCGGAGGCTTTCCAAAGTAGGGATTTGCTCGTTGTCGCCCTGCTCAACATTTGAGCCGCAGGTTGCAGGATATTTTCCACTGAACCAGTAACTTGGCGGTCGCCAGCAATAAGGGCCTTCCATGCGGATGCCATCCCATAAACGGTGTTCGGCAGAGTCTTTGGCAAAGGCTGAAACCGTATTCACCACAGCGTTTTGCCAATGCAGTTCTTTCAGTACTTTATTATAATCGCTGATGGTTTGCTTAGGTGGTATTCCATCGCTGGCATTCGACCACATAAATACCGAGGCATGGTGGCGTAACATCTGAATTTGCGAGCGAATGCTCTGTGAGGCTACACAATGACATTCATTGTCCCATTGATCCCATTTTTCCCACTGGTTGCAGCACATCCACCCAAACATGACCGGAATGCCCTGTTCATCGGCCAAATCAATAATGTGTTCGCTGGAAATTTTCGATTCCCAACGTAGAAAATTAATACCAAGGTCTTTAACGTATCTCAAAATATCCTTTTCACGTTCCGGGTCGTAACGATAAAGAAGGTCAGGTGTATAATCGCCGCCGCGCACTAAAAAATCACGGCCATTCACCTTCAAATAAAAATTGCCACCCTCCATTTGGGGGAACTTTTCATTGTTATCGCGATGTTGTGTGATGCTCCGGATACCGAAATGAATATGAGAACTATCTGTAAGTGCCTTATTATTAATTAATTCGAAATGAAGATTATATAGGTTTGGAGCGCCCATGGTATAAGGCCACCATAGGTCAGGATTATTTACAATCAATTCCTGATAATTTTCAGGGGCAAAAACAACCTCACGTTCTTCGTTTGGCGAGAGCTTAATTGATTGCTCTATGTGAATGGTTGTTTTCCCTTTCCGTGAAATTATTCCTTTTAAAATACCGCTTACGGGTTTTTCCGAGAGGTTGTGCAGGTCGGTGAAGACTGTAAGCCGTGCTATGGAATTGGATTGCGACAATTCCGAATTTACAAGCGTATGGTTCACAGAAACACTGCCCGTCGCCCGTAAATAAACAGGTTTCCAAATACCAGCATTGCGATCGGGAACAAAAGAAGTCATGGATCCATAGCTCTTATCGTCCGGTTTGGCATTGTATCCTAGGTATTTCCAGTTAATCCAGTCGAACCAGCTATCAGCCAGTTCCACACCGTTTACATTCTGTACCTTTTGCTCGGGTGTCACCCTGACGGCAAGTACATTCTCTGCCCCTTGTTTAATCCATTGACTAACATTAAATTCGTGAGCCACATACATGCCAGCCACTTCCTTGTTGTCGGCAATTTTATTGCCATTGAGCCATATTTCGGCCCTGTAATTAATTCCCGGAAATTCAAGCGTATAAAAACCACTAACTGGAGCTTTAAATTTCGTGCGATACCACCAATCTTGCTTGTACAAATCCTGTGGTACTTTTTCCATTAAATTTTTACCAACATACAGGTCGCGATAAACGCCAACTTCCTGAAGTATTTGAAGAACTGTTGCCGGCATCCGATGGACTGGATACCATTTGTCATCCTGAAAGGAAGTAACCGAAATGGAAGAACCTTCTGCCTGCAAATCCTTCGAAGATATGAGTTTCCAATTTTCTGTAAGCTCAATCCGTTGCGGGCTTCCTGAAGAAGCATATACCGGGATTGTATTCAACCCAAACGACAACAGCACCAGTGAAGTTAGGTAGAATAGAATTTCGGATTTATATTTTCTCACTTTCATATTAACCAGTTATTGTTGTTCTCCAATTTTGTTGCTTACCCTGAAAAAGTCAAAATCGACAAATCCACCTGCTGTTTTGGTCGAATAATTAAACAATGCGAAACGGTATCCTACAAAATGCGCCAACGAGTACGACATTTGAAGAGTCTTACCAATTTTTGACCATTGCTTACCGTCTAAACTATAATAAAAAAAGGCTTTGTCGGTTCTTTTCTCAAAATCGCAATCAATCTTCAGAAAAACCTTTTTTTGAGTTAATGGGATGTTTCCAAGCTCCATAGCTGTACCTGACTCAGCGCTTATCATGACAATGGACTTTGCTGATCCAGTCATTTTCACCCCGACAATCCCATATTGTTTTTGAAGCGCGGCCAGTCCGGCGATGTCGCCATTGTTCATGTGGCTGACATCAATGGCAATCGCACCCGAACACACAGGACCAAATGTCATTTGGGTTAACATATTCCTGATCTGTTCAAAATTATCGTCAACACGACCTGTTGTAAGCCTCAAAAAACCTGGCCGTTGCGATAAAGACCAGTACCGGTTATCGGGATTGTGATTCCATTGCCATTGAAGGTTCAAACCTGATGTGCTTACATTAAACTCATCAGAGGCAATGCTCGCCGGTATAGGTGCATTGGCAACCGGAATATTCAGTGTTGCGGGTACTTTTCCATTGTTATCGGCAACAGGCCAGCCATTTTCCCATTTTACCGGAACAAGAAAAGGAGTGCGCCCCACTGAGCCATTATCCTGAAAAAGCATCGTGTACCAGTTCCCTTCAGGAGTATCAATCATGCAACCTTCGGCAACCCCTTGGTCGTGCAGAAAAATTCGGCCTTCGTAAGGTCCGGTAATCTTGTCGGCCCTGAATACAAGTTGGGTACGCATGCCATTCTTTGGCCAGGCTATTAGAAACAGGTAGTACTTGCCATTAATTTTATGTAAATGCGCTCCTTCGGCAGTTACAATAATATCCTTTCCAACTAATGCAGTGGCGTTTTTTATAACTATTTGATCGAACTCGCCCTGCTTAACCCCCGACAAGTCTGGGTTTAGTTCTACCAATCGGATATCATCAGCTTCACACATTTTATATACCCGCCCATCATCGTCAAAGAACAATGAACCGTCGTACAACAGGGGCTTAAAGGAAGTTTCTTCCCATTTGCCCGACTCTATATCGGTTGTTTTAAATATGTAAGTCTTGCCGGTGTTAAGAGCAAATGTAGTAGCATAATATGTTCCGTTGTGATACCGCAGGCTGCTTGCCCACGAACCTTTTCCATACATATTTTTGCCATTCTGCAACGTTGTTTCATCATTATTTTCGAGCTTTTGATATGCATAACCCACTATTTTCCAATTCACCAGGTCTTTGCTTTTCATGATTGGTAAACCCGGACAAAAATGCATGGTGGTATTGCTCATGTAATAGGTGTCGCCAACTCTGATTACAGAAGGGTCAGGAAAATCGGCCCAGATAACAGGATTCCTTGCATTACCTGTTCTCCATGCAGAAAGTCCGCTAGTATTATTTACTGCCGTATCAGAGCTAGCGGTGTATTTGGTTTGGATAACAGAATTATCGGCGTAACAACTCACTCCTAAGGATGCGACTATAATGATTGCAATTGTGACAAGAGATCTTTTGATTTGTGAATTTTTCATTGAATAAATGAATAACTTTTATTACTCTTAAGTTTACAATACTTTCCCAATACAATTTTTAAATTGCAGGATTCATGTCCTATTCTTTTACTGGCACACTTATTCCTTCGTTTGTCAAATTAATTGGTTTAATGCTGCCATCCGGATTGAAATAAAGATATTCAGCGCAAACCTGGCGCCTGCAATCGCCACCCGGTGTACCGCCTAAAGTATAGGAACCATCATGGTAAAAGAAATACCATTGTTTTTTAAACTCAACAACTGATGGATGAATTGTGAACCCGTGCTTTGCCGAACCGGTTAGTAAGCCTCCATAGATCCATGGACCAGTAATGCTCTTTGCACTGGAGTAGGCAATTTGCTCAGCTTGCTCACCCGGAGCATCGGCAGCATATACCATGTAATAGAGATTACCACGTTTGAAAAGCCAAGGACCTTCTGAATAATTTCTGAATGGCACTTTGGTGATTGGTCCATCGAGTTCAACCATATTACGATTTAGTTTTACCATGTAGCAATCGCCGTTACCCCAGGCCATCCACGGAATGCCATCATCATCTATTAAAATGGTAGGATCAATATCGGCATTCGGTCTGTGTGAATCTTTAGTCATGTCATCGGTAATGAGTGGCTTACCGGGGCTCGCTTCTTTAAACGGACCTGTGGGACTATCACCTACAGCTACAGTAATGAAATGTCCTTCCTTCCTATCAAGTGTCACATAATAGTAATATTTGCCATCCTTTTCCACTACTTGTGCTGCCCAGGCTGACCCGCTATTTGCATTGACAAAATCATTTGCGGCTAAAACAGGGCCATGTGCAGTCCAGTTCTTCATGTCGGTAGTTGAGTAGCAAAGCCAGTTTGGCATATTGAACCAACCTCCCACAGAAGCTTTATCTTGACCAACATAGGCATAAACCGTATTGCCAATAACCGTTATGGCTGGATCAGCAGTGAACGCATCCGTAAAAAGAGGATTTTGACCGGCAACGCGAGGCAGTGCCTCACCAGAAATCTTTACCTCATCAATTCCTCCATCGAGCACCTGAAGACTATTCGGAAAACCGCCCGGGAACCCGCGACCTATTACCCACATGCCGGCATCGCTACGTAAAGCCTTGCCTTTGAACGTAATTGAGGTCGGTTTATTGAAAGTACTTTGACCTGAAGGTTTCACTTCGAAGCGAAGTTGAGTCTGACCATTTTTAATGTCATATTCAGCCTGAGCATGAACTTCATACCACTTGCCAGCTTCAACTTCATCTCCAGCCACAATACGACGAGGAATACCATCGGCGCACATCACTTCAACAAAGTATCTTTTATACATATTATCAAAACCAATAGAAACATCTCCTGCCAACTGTCCTCTTGCACCCTCCTTGCAAAGATAAACCTGCTCAGTGCCAAGTAAGTTACACTTCAAACTGGCTTCTATCGACCAGCTTTTTTGCATGTCGTAATAAGCTAATGGTCGATCAAATGGAACCACATATTCACCATTTTTCAGGGCAAGTGAGCGTGTATTAGGCTTTCCATTGACCGTAGTAGAAGGCACATTATCGGAAAATGCAATAGCCGATGACTTTGAACCTTGTGCCTGTAGGAAATTACCCTTACCCGAATCATCGAATACAAAAGGTTGTGGTTCAGCCGGACCGCGGTTGCCGGCGGTTAAAGCCTGTCCCACTATAGAGCTTGAAAGTGAATCTCCTTTAAGATGTTTAACTTGCTCAAAACGCCAGTTTGCTAAAACTTCTCTCTCGGCAGCAACATTTAGCACCGTCAAAAATGAGCTGAAGGTGATAGCTAGTAAAGCCTTGAATGATTTGTTTTTATGTATCATTATTTAATGGTTTATTATTGCAATGTATTTGGTTTTTGAAGTACTTATTTAAGATTACATTGACTACTGCAATTTAATAGTGTATGTAAATGAAGTTGGTTCTGCAAAAACCTGGAATTTTTCGAGTGGGCGAGGACCACAGCTTGCAGAGCCAACGCCCAGCGTTTTAGTTGAAATACAGAAAACGGTTGAAGTACTGGCAGGTAAATCAATTTTGTACTCTACAGAATGCATTTGCTCATCGGTATGAGGAAGAGCCGCCACTTGCATGAGTTTTTCATCAGATTGTATCATTAGTGAGGGCATATCTTTACCACTAAGTTTTGCCCATCTCACGTCTTCATGATTGCCCCGTTCCATTGGCTTTTCATATTCGTATTGTTCGTTTACACCCAATTCATAAACACCAATATCGGATGCACTTTTGCGGTCAGAGTAGTTTTCTGTTGGTCCACAACCAAAATAGGTCATACGGTCAAGTTTTTTGTCAAGCATCATGCGCACACCAATTCGAGCCAAGTTGATACGGAATCCTACAAATTGAACCTGATTGTCAACTTTTATCGTTCCATCACCTTTTACCAAATAAGTTGCGGTGTGATAAACTCCAAAACCTTCTTTTCCATCAGCTTTTGTTGTTGAAGTTACCTTCATCGAAGCATTATCAATAGTTTCGATTTTAAAATCGACCAACGTGTATTTAAGTTTATTTATACCAAATTTTTCCCATTGATTATATGCCCATTCATCATCATTGCGGTGAGATGCACGCCATAAATGCAATTTTGGTGAACCATCCGCAACCAACATATCAACCCCGTTCTTTGTCACCTGACTCATAAAGCCTGTTTTCTTATCGAAGCTTACTGAAAAATCTTTTCCGGAAATAATAGCAGACTGAGTATTTTGAACGAGTTTCACCGGTTGTGTTACTTTTGTTTCTATTACCGGTGGAGTGTTGATCGGAAGTCTAAATTGCTCGGTTGCAACTTCAAAACCTTTATCAGCCCAGAGTGCTTTATCCTTTAGCTTATACGAAATACGCAGAAAATATTCAGCTCCAGTTTTAGGATGCTCAATTTTATAGGGGATATTTGCCTCAAAAAGTCCTTTTCCCCACCAGATTGAACGTATTTTTATTTTTCCGTTGTCAATTTCTTGTCCGTTTTCGGTCAAGCTCCATGTGGCATCAAAACCATCCAAGGAAATAAACTGGTATTTGTTTTTAATTTGAATACCTCCATTAACCGGATCGGTGAGTTCGGTATCAATCCATTGGAATGCTTTTTTCATTTCAGGATAATGTGGTTTTACATTATTGCCATCGGTAGTACGATCGTATGAAACGACTCCTTTATGGATAAAATAATGGTCGTTAGGTGCTTCGCCAAAACCACCTCCATAAGCTAAAATTGGGTGATTAGGGTCGCGTTTATTCCACAAAGCCTGATCCTGAAATTCCCAAATTGCACCACCCAGAATTTCCGGATTGTTATCAAAAACCTTTGAGTATTCTTCGAGCGATCCCATAGAGTTAAACATGGCGTGTACAAACTCACAAATATAAAAGGGCTTTGTGAGGTTTTTATCCTGAGCGGTTCGTGCATAATCCTGGGCGGTTCCATACATTCGTCCATCCAAATCGGCAGGATTTCTACTTCCTGCACCAAATCGTTCATAATGAACAAAACGAGTTGGATCCATTGCTTTGACGGTATTTAATGCTGCTACAAAATTAGATCCTACTCCTCCACATTCATTTCCGAGTGACCAAATGATAACCGACGGATGATTTTTAAAATTTTCAACGTTGGCCACATTACGATCGATAATGGCGGCTTTCATAGTGGGTTCTTCGTCGAAACGTCCATCATAGCCGTGACACTCACAATTTGCTTCGGCCACTAACCAAATTCCCCATTCGTCGCACAGTTCGTACCAACGAGGGTCATCTGAATAATGGCTTGTACGCACGTGGTTACAGTTTCCTTGTTTAATGACTTCCAAATCGCGAATCATTTGCTCTTCGGTGATGGCATGACCTACATTGGACCAGTGTTCGTGACGGTTTACACCTTTCAATTTGATTGGAACACCGTTGACCATAAATACACGTCCTTTGATTTCTATTTTTCGGAAACCAATTTTCTTTGATAGTATTTCGCCTTCGGAATTGGTGAGAACAACTGTGTATAAATTCGGCGTTTCAGCTGTCCATTTCTGCGGATTAGTTACTTGAATTTTTACATTCAAAGCCTCTTCCTCGTTGGCTTTAAGCGATGTGCCTGTAGAGCTGCCTTTCGCTATTTCTTTGCCGTCTTTGTCGTAAAGCGTAGCTGTGAATGTTTGTGCTTTGGCAGTTTTGTTAGCATAATTTTTTATTTTTGTTGTTACATCCAGTGTTGCATCTTTGTAGTCTTTGTCCAAATCCGTTTTTACAAAAAAGTCGCGAATATGCACTTGTGGAGCACTCCAAAGCGTTACGTTACGGAAAATTCCGTGCAGGCGAAACATATCCTGATCCTCCAACCATGTACCAGAACTGTATTGATAAACCTCAACGGCTATCATGTTTTTACCGGGCTTTAGGTATTTGGTAAGATCAAATTCGGCAGCATTGCGACTGTTTACGCTAAAGCCTACTTTTTCTCCATTTACCCACAAAAAGAAAGCACAATCAACCCCATCGAAGGTAATGAAATTACGACGACCTGTCCATTCGGTCGGAACAGAAAATTCTCTACGATAACTTCCCACCGGATTTCGCTCATTGTATGATGTGTACCACTTATCCGGTTCGCTCATCACATGCGGGAAATCTTTTTTGATAGTATAACCTGCGTTTCTGTAAAAAGGCGTTCCGTATCCGTGCACTTCCCAGTTGGAAGGCACCGGAATTTCTTTCCAAGTCGAAACATCAAAATCAGACTTGTAGAAATCGACCGGACGTTTTTCGGGTGTCGATACCCAGTTGAATTTCCAAGCCCCGTTAAGGCTTTGACAAAGCGACGAAGCATGTCGTTTGGCAACTAAAGCCTCCTGCAGGTTGCCATACGGCATCAGTGTGGCATGGTAGGGTTCTTTATTTATGCCGAGTAGTTCGGGATTTTCTATTTCTGATGGAATTGAAGCTCCATTGGCTATTACTGATTGACCCTTTAATTCACTAATAGAAAAAAAGATCAGGAAGAATAGATTTAGGAAAGTGATTTTTTTCATTTTATGTTATTGAAAAATTAGACAATGTTAGTTTGTTGAGAATAAATTGGAAGTGGTACAACCATTCATCTCCAATTAGTTCAGGTTATTCAGGATTGGAAATTTTATAACCCAATATAGAAAGCATTTGCACTGCGTAACGTTTGCCGAGTTCTCTATAACCACTTACTGTGAAATGCAGGTGATCATTTATGGACGGACATCCAGCTGATGAAATTACGAATGAATTTGGAATCGTTTTAGGTAGTGTTGCTATAATTTGATTCATACTTGCACATGCACCTCCCTGGTCGGCATTTACAGTTTCTCCTGCAAGAAGCGGTGTTTTCTTTGGATTAAGTTTTAGGTCTTTCATCAAATTATCATATACCACCTTAACTTTTTTTGTCCAAAGTGTATCATTAGTATTTGACTCTCCCTGATGCAATAGAATACCCTTGATAACACCATTTTTTTGAGCAAGCTTAGCCATCTCCACCAAACGACCATAAGGATTTCCATCATACTCTTTAATCATATTTTTCATCCACGAAGGTGCAGTTTCAGTGTAAGCCTGATAATTGTCTTTGTCAAACAACTCAATCTTGCAGCCGCCAATAGCTACGTTGATAACTCCAACGGTTATATTTTTCGGAAGGTTTGCAACCATTGTCTTTCCAAAGTAATCTGATGGAGTAAGTCCTGTGTTACACCTGCATAACGGTGGAACTGCTGTGTACCAACTCCCTTTTGTTCTGTTTAAGTTAGGACAATCAATTGTTTCCATAACTTTAAAACGACTATCTACAATTGAATCCTGAGCCTCAAATTTACGAGCATTACCCTCCATATTCGACTGCCCTATACACAAGTAAATGTAAAATTTTTTATTTTGCGAAAATGCACTCAGGTTTAATAGGATAAAACCAACTAATAATAGGAATCCTGATTTTAATTTCATAATATTATAATTTTGTGTTTGATGTTTAAAATTGATGTTCTGACTAAGGCGTTAGCGTATGAAATTGTTATTAATAGATATTTCGTTTGCTAGTTGCCCACTTGATATAATTTGTACGTTTCGTGTTTTTTGTATTGAATGATTCTTTTTATTGATGTACTGACTCGAATCTTTATTTTGCCCAAGCCTTGCCTTCGGGCATTCGGCGCCAGTCAAAGTAAGTATCCAGTACTTTGAGTGACTCGGCACTCGGCACCGGTCCTGTATGCGGCGTTTGCTCGAAATACATTAACACCGGATTGGAATCGCTAAATGTAGGCCACTGAGGAACTCCTGCGCCATTGGGATGACCATATTTTGCAAAATTTGTCCAATAAGTACCCATTGCATCCGAAATTTCAATGTCACTTTTAGAGGTTTGCGGATTCGACGCATCGAGATGTTGGAACACGTACGCCACTTCTTGCCCGTGAGGCGAACCATAACCTGCGCGTGGTGAACCTTCCGGATTTTCGGGGTGTTGATCAAAATAATAATAGTATACTTTTGATTTTCCTGTTTTTGCCTGAAGTCTTGCCCAACTCCATGTTTGCCATCCAAATGCAGCATCACGAGCCAGGTCACGAGCTGTTTTAGGGACAGAATTTGAACCAACCGGATAAGCTTTTATCAAATCGTCGGCAAATATACCATAACGTGCTTTAACGCCATTGATGTACTCTTCGGGTGTACGTCCGGGCGAAAAGCTGGCGCCTTCGTCGGAATTGTAACCCACCAGAATTGGCACATCATTGTATTTCCCGGCTTCATAAAGATTGTGTTGATCGTCGGTAATTACATAGCCATCAACAATGGGCCACGATCCGCCAAAACCACGCGATGGAAGTTTATCGGCATCCAATTTTCTCAGCTCGGCTACAGATGCAACTCCTGCATTTTTCACATAGAGTTCCCCATCTTTTTCGGCATCTTTCAGGCGTTTCATGTTTTCGCCCGGAAAGGTTTGTGTTTGGCGCGAAGGTCCAAATGAACCGCCACTTTCGGAAATTGCACCCTGAAACAACCCTTTAGCCAAAGGCGATGCACATAACATGCTTACGGCAATTCCACCAGCCGATTCTCCAAAAATAGTTACCTTATCAGGATCGCCACCAAATGCAGCAATGTTTGCCTTTATCCATTTCAGACTGGCAATCATATCAAGCAGTCCGTAATTACCCGAAGCATGATGAGAATTTTCGGCACTTAGTTCGGGGTGCGAGAAAAATCCGAGCTGACCTACGCGATAAGCTATACTTACCAACACGACACCTTTCTTAGCTAATTTTTCGCCACTGTAAGGCCATTCCGAAGTTGCTCCGGCGCCAAATCCACCACCGTAAATCCAAACAAGCACGGGAACTTTTTCTTTCGCCGATTTTGCCGGACTCCAAACATTCAGGTACAAACAATCTTCGCTTTTGCCCGAAGGAGGATTACCACCCTGCATAGGGGCGGGAGCAAATTTTATAGTTTGTTTTATCCCTTTCCACTTTGCAGCAGATTGAGGTGCACGCCAACGAAGATCGCCAACAGGAGGTGCCGCAAACGGGATACCTTTGTAGATAGAGAGTCCGTCCTCAAACGTTCCCTGAACCAAACCTTCGGCTACTTTCACTGGAACCGATTGCTTAGCAATGACTAAGCCTGTGAAGGACATTACTAACATTGCGACTAAAGAAAATAATTTTTTCATAAAACACAAGTATTAATTATTGAATTGGTTTCAGAGAAGCAGCAAAGCCACCTCTTCCAAGTACTTTTACTTTTACAGTACTTGATTTATCTACTAAGATATATTGTGTTACTAACTTTTTATCGTGTTCCCCATCCGCTATTAATGTCATTTTATAGGTAATATTATCAGGCAGATAATTGAATGTAAGCGTTTCTTCTTTAGGATATCTTTCTGCACTAATACCACCAATGTACCACGCGTTCCCTTTATTTCGGGCAATAATCAAATCCTTTCCCGGATAACCGTCTATTAATTTGGTATTATCCCAGGCATTTGGCACTTCCTTCAGAAAATTTTTAGCAGCATCCGGCAAATCGTAATAGCCTTCAGGACGATCCGCCAGGTGTTGAAAACCTGACTCAAACACTACACTAAGTGCAAGTTCATGCCCATACGATGTAATATGCGGAAATTGCGAATTGGTAAAGGTTACCGGCGTATAATCCATAGCACCAACCACATTTCGTGTAAATGGTAAAATAGTATTATGTTCGGGAGCACTAGTGGTGAATTCCGGTCCATTGTTGTACCACTCAGCACCACGCACGCCTTCGTACGTCATCAGGTGCGGGTATGTACGAGCCCATCCGCGAGGAACTAAGCAACCATGAAAGTAAACCATCATCTCAAACTTGGCAGCATCATCTAAAATATCGAGATAATACTTTATCATGCTTTGTTTTTCGCTCTCGAAAAAGTCAATTTTCACTCCTGCAACACCCAGCTTTTTTAGTTTGGCAAACTCTTCCATTCGATTTTCGTGGGTAAGCATCCGATCTTTCGGGGTAGCCGAGACCCATGTGTGATCACCACCTGAGTTATACCACATCAATGGTTTTAAGCCTAATGAATGAATATACTTTAAAGCATCTTCCAGTTTTCCACCATTGCCCATAGCATCCCATTCCCAATCGAGTAAGGTGTAAGGCCAGCCCATTGCAGCTGCCAAATCGGCAAACTGGCAAACGGTCTTGTAATCTTTCGTTCCATGGTTGCTCGACCAGTAATTCCACGATGCAATACCCGGCTTAATCCAATCGGTTTTGGATACAATTGAAGATGCAGAGACGTCATCAACCAACGTAGATTCTACAATATCGGCAAGACTTCCCAAAATTATCACACGCCAGGGTGATTTCCATGGAAGCGTGATTGTTGGTTTTGACTCACCTTGACCTCTTCCGTTCCACTGATCGGGAAATGTTGTTTTATACTTGTTCTTTTCTGTTGAATTTAAAAGTTTTGTTCCACAATAATTTCTATCCAAATCGGCTTCGTGTATCAAATACCAACAGGCGTTATCCTGAGTATTAAACAGCGCAGGATATGCCCAGTCTTGTTGAGTACTTCCATCCTTCATCGTAGAATAAAGACCCTCATTTGCAGGATTAAATTTTTCCATCCAACGTTTTGTACTGTCAGGTATTGAATAGGTTGTCAATTCATCATTCATTATAAATGAACCTGCTTTTTCAGGGAACTCGTATCGAAATGTAATGCCATCGTTGTATGCCCTGATGATTAAATTCAATTTGGCTTTACCCGGATTTTCAAAAGACACAACTGTTTCATTTGCCGAATTACCACATTGTGACCGTTTGCCATGCAATGCCTTATATTGTTCATTTAACAATAAAGGTTTGCTTACCTTCAAAAATTTGAGTTCTTTCGAAAAATCCTGGTCGGCACGAGAAAGCCCAAGCGTTATTTGTGGAATAGCTTCAGATGCTTTTCCATTATTTGTATAGCTTACCTTCAAATACCATTCGCCGCTATCACCATTTTTGGTGTTGTAAAGTCCAACGTTTATTTTTTTGTTTGGAGAGTTAACTGATGTTTTCTGAGAGAATACGGTTATAGTACTCAAAAGAATAAAGCCAACTATTATCTTGTATTTCATTTACTTATCATTATTGTAGTTGTTTTCAGATCTTTAGCATCAGAACTATTACCGTATAAAACTTCATACTCTCCTGCTACGACATCCATTTTGCCGGTCGATCTATCGAAGAATTCGAATGAGTTGTAAGGGAGATTGATTACAGCCTGAGCGGTTTTGCCCGCAGACACATCAACTCGCTGAAATCCTTTTAGCGTTTTAAGCGGACCATCAGTGTCGTTTAGCTTACGAACATAAACCTGTACGATTTCAGTTCCGTTGCGCTTGCCTTTATTTGAAACAGGGATGGTTAGTTCTACAGATTCGTTGGCTTTAATCGCTGTATTATTTAATTTAGCATTTCCTATTGAAAAGGTGGTATAACTTAGCCCAAAACCAAATGGGAATAATGGATCGGACATGTAACGATACGTGCGACCTTTCATTGAATAATCTTCAAAATCCGACAATTGCTTTATGCTTTTGTAAAAAGTAATCGGTAGTTTTCCTGATGGGTTGTAATCGCCAAAAAGCACATCCGCAACGGCTTGTCCACCCGATTCACCACCATACCATGCCTGAAGAATAGCATCGCAACTTTCAGTTTCGGGAACCATGGCAATGGCCGAGCCGGAACAGTTCACGAAAATCACTTTTTTACCTGCCTGTTTCAGGGCTTGTAAGCAATTGCGTTGCACCGCCGGAAGTTCAATGTCCGTACGGTCACCACCTTTGAAGCCCGGATATGAAACCGGCATTTCTTCACCTTCCAATTGAGTAGAAAGACCACCTACAAATACCACAATGTCAGTTCCGGCAAGTTTCTTTAATAGCTCTGTATAGTTTACGGCTATTTCTTTTCCAAAGTCAAACTCTAAATTTGCCTGCCAGTCGTTGAGCTGAGCGTAGCGAATTTCAATTTTATATTTTTTCCCGCTTTCAACTTTGAATGCAATTCGTGAAGGCAGTGTTCTCCAGTTATTATATTTTGCAAGAGAAACTCCATTCACAAATAATTCAAAATATCCGGTTGCACCGCATCTGAAAACAAGATCTTCGCTCTTAGAGGGAGTGAATTCGGTTTCATATTTGCCCGAAAATCCTTCGAGACGAACACCGGTTGCAAATTCGTGTTGACCGGCAGTGGTCAATTTTATTGGATTTGCAATCTGTTGAGTGGCAACAATATCGCCTGAAAGATCTTTATTATTCCAATAGATGGCCTTAAGCCCTTTCTTTCCATCAATTGAACATTGCGCGAAATAGCTTTCGGTTACTTTATCTTCTACCAAGTCGCATCCTTTGTCATAAATTATTTTTTCGGCTGAAAGTTTGGATGCAATACCATCGAGAATTGTAATTGTTCTGACCGGGGTTCCATTGTAATTTCCCCATAACATTGGTTTATCGTTGGCATTAGGACCAACTACCGCTATTTTTTTGGATTTAGACAAGGGGAGCGTATTGTTTTTATTCTGAAGAAGGGTCATCGATTTAAGAGCCATATCCAAAGCAAGTTTCCGGTGTTCATCATTATTGACAATCGACATAGGAATTTTGGACCACGGAACCAAAGCATCATTATCCATTTCGCCTAAATCAAAACGACCAATCAACACCCTCAATAAATGCTTGTTTATTTCTTCTTCTGTAATCAACCCTTTGGAAACTGCCTCTGGCAATTGTTTATAAATATGGTCAGCCCATTGACATTCTACATCAGTTCCGGCCCAAACACCTTTGGATGCAGCATGAACTGCATCAGATGAGACTTTGTGGCTGGTGTAAAAATCGGATACCGCACCACAATCAGCAACAACCATATATTTATAGCCCCATTGATCTCTTAATATTCGTTGAAGTAACTGCGTGTTTCCACAGCAAGGCTCGTCATCCAACCGTTGATAAGCACACATTACCTGACGCACATCGGCATCCTGAACCAGGGATTTGAAAGCAGGAAGATACGTTTCCCATAACTCACGCGGATCAATATTATTTATGTTTAGAGAATGGCGACTCCATTCGGGGCCTGAGTGAACCGCAAAATGCTTGGCACAAGCCAACAATTTTTTATACTTTGAATCAGCCGGTCCCTGAAGGCCTTTAACAACAGAAACTCCCATGCGTGAAGTTAGGTAAGGGTCTTCACCATAGGTTTCCTGACCGCGTCCCCAACGTGGATCACGAAAAATATTGACATTAGGAGTCCAAACAGAAAGGCTTAGAAACCGTTTATTTTCCTGCCCTTTTTGAGTAGCTTCATTATATTTTGCCCGCGCTTCATCCGAAACAGCGTTGAAAATGGTATAAACCAGTTTGTCATCGAAAGAAGCTGCCATACCAACCGGTTCGGGGAAAACTGTAACATTAGTATTATTGGCAAAACCGTGTAAAGCTTCACTCCACCAGTTGAATTTTTTGATCCCCATGCGCGGGATGGCATCTGATATGTCGCACATCAAAGTGGCTTTTTCAGTCAGAGATAAGCGTGAAATTAAATCTTTCGCTCTTTGTTCGGATGTCAGATTTGGATTTTGGTAGGGCAATTGCTGTCCCCATAAGTTTACCACCAGTAAAAATGCCAGGGCTAATAACAGTTCTTTTTTCATGTGTGAGATATTTTATTTAGTTAACTTCGATAATGTTTGTTCCTTTCGTTATTCCATTTTCATTAAAAGTATCAACAGTAAAATAGTACTTTTTAAGCGCATTTAGATTCCTAATTACCAATGACTCGACTCCGAAAACCTGATAATTGCTATATAATTTATCCTTCTGAGTACCATATCTGATATTGTAACCCATGGCTTCGCTGGTTTTATTCCAATTTAAATCCACCGCGCAACGATTACTTTCAGGACGTTTCAACTGTAAATTTGCAGCTTCCGAAGGAGCTTTACCACCTCCATTACCAAATACGCGTAAACCTGCAAGGGCAAATGTTCCGCTGGGTACTTTATAATTGGTGAGTTTTATGTAGCGCGCTTTGATCGGAGCTTTTAATTCGATATAATCATGAGGAACATCGGTTTTATTCAGCGTTTTATTTGCCAAAGTCTTCCAAGTTTTATTATCCGAAGAGTATTGGAGAAGATATTGATAATATATATTAGGCTCGCGTCCAAATAGCTTCGTATCGTTTTCTGCATAATTAATCTGAACAGCATTTATAGTACATACTTTCTGTAAGTCCATACTTAACCATTCACCTTTATTACCCGTTTTGGCACTCCAGAAAGTCCGTATTTCCTCGTCAGTTGCATGGCTTTTGGGATGACTTGACAATTCCGACGACACTTTTACCGGTTTATTGTACGAAAGTAGCATCCAATGTGGAAATAATTCCTCCGGACTAGTGATTTTTTTTGTAGGAACTTTAAGGGGAAAATCGCCAAAGCCGGTATAAACGTACATTTCACCATCTTTGTCAAAAAATGTAGGGAAAAGCCCTAACCGACGTTCAAACATATGTTTTTGAGAAATGGTCATAGTGGATACATGCCAGTAGTTCCCGAATTTGTCCTGAAAAGTACTACTATGACCTGCACCTGCAATAAAGCCTTCGGGTTTTGCAGAAACAGGATTCTGAGCGGCCAGTTTAAATGGACCAAGTGGTTTATCTGAAACGTATACACCGTCGCAATAACTTTTGAATTGAGTTCCGGGAGCGGCATATTGCAAATAGTACTTCCCATCGTGCTTGGTCATCCACGATCCTTCGAGCCATGGGCTATCTTCTTTTTCGTTATAATCTCCAAAACGTTCCCAACCCAAATTTTTAATATCACTATTAAACACTTCAACGGTTTTTCCTATCGGATTTAGTGTTTTGGAATTTAATTCTACAGCATAAAGCGGGTTGACGTTTGAACACCCGTAATAAAAGTACAAGCGTCCGTCATCATCTACAAACAAATCAGGATCAATCATTCCAATAGGGAACGAAGGATTTGCAATTTGCCAGTTTCCCGACTTGGGATTTGCTGTCTTATAAATGGTCACTGGAGCACCTTTGGATGCCATAAAATATAAGGTATCTTTCAACTCTACAACTGTGGGGGCATAATCTTCCAGAGGAAGATCTTTGGTTGTGATTAAATCCCAATGAATTAGGTCTTTAGAATGGAAATACCCGCCAGATTTTGATGCGAATAAATAGTATTCACTCTTGAATGTAACCATCGTAGGGTCAGCTGCTTCGCGTCGTGATGGAGCATCGAGACAAAACCTGTAACTGAGGTTTACCGGATTGCAAATGGTTGTTTGTTTAGATGGATTAACACTCTCGTTTTGAGAATACAACGCAAACGTATAACAAGAAAAAACAAATACTAAAAGTGCCTTTAAATTCTTATTCATGAAAATTATATTAATGTGTTTTTATTTACTTGTTGTAACACCTATTTCTGCTTGCATAGCTCCTCTGTTAGTTTCCTTGAATATACTTTACTTTAGAATCATTTTTTTTAATATTCTGTAATAATATGGTAAGGTAGAATATTAAATTGTATAGGTTTGCTATTACAATTAGAACAAATAGGAATGCGTAATTTATTTCTATTTCTTACAGATAATGGTATATGTTTTACCTGCTTCTGTAGGCAAATCGTACATCAATGTCGGTTTAAGATTCAGTTCATTAAGATTTGCATTAGATGAAATTAATGGTTCTTTAACTTTGACAGTTGCAAAGAATGGATTTGGATTTTCCCCCTCGGCTTGCTTCAGTGTTTTTCCATTTACCAAAACGACAACATTAGGAACACGTAGACGGCAATTTCCACCCAAATGCGATGTAATGTTGATTTTCTGTACCTGATTATTTTCCCATGTGATGCTTACATCGAAACCTCCATAAGTTCGTAATCCGGTAATAGTTCCTTTTTTCCAGTCATCCGGTAATGCGGGTAAAATATTAATGGCTCCATCCTGACTTTGAAGAAGCATCTCCGTAATACCCGAAGTACAACCAAAGTTTCCGTCAATTTGGAATGGCGGATGCGCATCGAAGAAGTTCGGATAAGTTCCGCCACCTCCCCCAAAGCCACCTTTAACCGGATCAACCAGCGTAAGTTGGTCTGAAATAAGCTTGCGAGCATGATTACCATCCAAAAGGCGAGCCCAGAAATTTACTTTCCAACCCATTGACCAACCGGTTGAAACATCTCCCCTATAGTTTAGCGAGGTACGAGCTGCATCAAATAATTTTGGTGTATTAAAAGGGGAGATTTGGTTACCCGGGAATAAGCCATACAGATGCGAAACATGTCTGTTCTGGTCTTTAGGATTATCCCAATCTTCCAGCCATTCCTGTAATTGACCTAACCGGCCTATTTGCATAGGAGGTAGACGATTAAGAATCTTCTGAAAATCAGCCATCAAAGCAGGGTCTTTTTTCAGCAGTTTGGCTGCCTTAATGGTTTTAGTGAACAAATCGAAAAGCAATTGATTATCGATGGTACAACCTGCAACTAAAGCACTAGGATGCCCTGCAGGAGTGTTTTCGGGAGACACAGAAGGGCTTACAACCAACCATTTATGAGTAGGTTCTTCGATAAGAAAATCTTTATAAAATTCACAGGCCGATTTCAATACAGGGTAAACGGAATCGAGATATTTCAAATCTCCGCTATATAAATATTTTTCCCACAAATGTTGAGATAACCAGGCACCCCCCATTGGCCATTGTCCTGCATCAGCAAAATCAACTACACCGGTTATTCGCCAGATATCTGTATTATGATGGGCTACCCAACCATTACTGCCATACATTACTTTGGCGGTTTCCTTGCCTGATTCCGAAAGTTCTTTGATCATCTGAACCAAAGGCTCATGCATTTCGGTCAGATTACACTTTTCAGCCGGCCAATAATTCATTTCGGTATTGATATTGATAGTGTATTTACTATCCCAGGCAGGATTATTACTTCCATTCCATATACCTTGTAAATTAGCAACCTGACCGCCTGGTTGCGACGAACTTATTAATAAATAACGCCCAAATTGATAATACATGGAAACCAACTCGGGATCAACACTTTTCGAAAAGTTTTTTATTCTTTGGTCAGTTGGCAATTGAGCAGCTGAAGATGTTCCCAAATCAAAATGCACACGTTTGTAATATTTTTGATAAGTAGCAATATGACTCTTCAATAATGTTGGATATGCCTTTGTTTCAGCAGAAGTAAGATAGTTGGTGCATTTCTCAACTTCGTTGGCAGTCAAAGTTTTATAATCTACAAAGTTGGTTGCAATCGAGATCAAAATAGTTACTTCATTGGCATTACTCACATTGATTTTGTCGGAAGAAACAGTTGTTGAACCTCCTGAAGTAATAATTTTAGCCCGGGTATCAAACTTGACTTGCCCGGTTACACCTTCATGAGTCCCTGAAAGTCCGGTCATTTCAAGCGTATGTGCATCCAAAGCTTTTACACTTTTTTGTAATTCACTATCAAAATTTGCCGTAAAAGAAAGTTTTCCAGATTCACTGGCAGTTAATTTTACTACTATTACCTGATCGGGTTGTGATGCAAAAACTTCTCTTTTATAGGTAACATTCCCTACTTTATAAGTTGTAGTGAAAATAGCTCTTTCCAAATCAAGTTCCCGATAATAATCAGTATAATTTTCATTTCCATCAAATGCCAGGTTAAGATTTCCAACACACTGGAACTTTGACCCATGCAACTGCTTTGCTGTCAAATATTTATTTGACAACACATTAGCTCGTTCATAATTGCCGTTGAAAATATAGTAGCGAATCGAATCCAACCCTTTCAACCCATCAGGGTTATCGTTTCGAGAGGGTCCACCTGACCAAAAAGAGCTTTCGTTGAGTTGTAGTTTCTCTTTTGTAGGATCACCAAAAACCATTGCTGCGATACGGCCATTCCCGATAGGAAGTGCTTCGTTCCATACCTTAGCCGGTTTATCATACCACATTTTGAGTTCTCCGCCGTGTTGGGCATGTGCAAGTTGCAATGATTGAAAAAGACACAGAACAAATATCCACAAATTTTTTTGCAATATTTTCATTTCTTTCATTTATTAGATTTAACGATTTTTACGACCTATAATTCACTAAGAGCAGACTTCGGAAACACTATTTGAACAAAATCTGAGCAAAATTGAAGATATTATTTCTCCAAACCGGCCAACTATGTCCTCCGGGATATTCGCTGTAAGAATATTTAATCTTCATTTCATCTAATTTCGAGCGCATTAATTGGCAATTTTGCCATGCAATATCTTCTTTTCCACCCTGTGAAATCCAGAATTTCTTTAAATTGCTATTTATCTTATCAGCATTATTTTCCCAATATTCGTATTGAGGATCTGTTAGGTCTTTTTGGTTCGCAAACCAGCCAGAACTGAATACACCAAGGTAGGAGAACATGTCGGTGTTTCTAATACCGGCATACAGAGTTTGAATACCGCCCATCGACAATCCTGCAAGAGCGCGATATTGCGGTTCGGTTTTTACGCGGTAATTTTTTTCTACGAATGGAATAATGCTTTGTTTCAGTTCCTTTTCAAATACTCTTAACGATTCCTCGCCAAAACCATTTAATGGAAGGTTTCCATCAACCATAATCACAATCATAGGAACCGCCTTTTTTGCGGCAACGAGGTTGTCGAGAATCAAATCTGTTTTGCCCTGTGTAGCCCAACCACGTTGATCCTCGCCACCACCATGCATAATGTATAATACCGGATATTTTGCACTGGTATTTTCGTCATATTCAGGAGGAGTATACATGTAAAAATTACGCCATGAATTTGTTACATTTGAGTAATACCGTTTGATACGGATATCGCCGTGAGGGACGTCTTTTTCTTCGTAATAACTATCACCTTTGAAAGGCACTTCAAAACCACTTGCCATACGGCCCATACCATAGAATGTCTCGCTTGCCGGATCAGCAACTGCAACTCCATCAATTATCAAAGAATAATAATGAATTCCTTCGCTTAACGAATCAGATGTCACTTCCCATACACCTTCATTATTTTTTATCATGTCATATTTTTTACCCAAATCAAGTTGTACCTTTTGCGCTTCAGGGGCTTTAATCCGAAAAACAGCATGACCATCGGGTAAAATTTGTGGATATTTGGCTGATCTTACATTTGTTTCAGCTGGTCTACCTACATTACTTATTTTTTCAAACGATGTCACATCCACCGGTTTAAAGATAAGTTGGGAATACATATATAAACTATTTTTCCAAACCTTAAAGTCATGATAACCATGATCTACATAGAATATATGAGGAACTCCATTGGTTTTCATATAATCGTGCGTACGCTTACTGAAACTCATTAAACCATCTTTATCACCACAAGAAATCCACAGTAGTTTCAGTTTAGTTTTGGCTTCTTCTGGTTTTGGCA